>Ga0065711_1000651_pt1 | contig 58687 bp, 35 predicted proteins | sample Hoacrofraction12_FD_59098 | JGI IMG/M metagenome (GOLD analysis project Ga0065711, IMG submission 59098) | Hoatzin crop microbial communities from Cojedes, Venezuela - Epithelial fraction 12 v2 (version 2) | ecosystem: Host-associated > Birds > Digestive system > Esophagus > Crop | place... | reverse complement strand
CCCCCCGCTCTCCTGTTGATCTTAATAAAAATCTCTTCATTGAGGGAGCTGGTTATTAGGGGAACAAATAAACTGCCCACGGTCAGAAGTACATGTATAGCACTTTTCATCCATACATCTCAATGCAATCTGCAGTAAGAGGGCGCGTATCCCATTTAGCACATGGTGAAACCAGAAATTCAGAGACTCAAGAAAGTTTGCACAGAAAACTTAAAATACAGTGCTGCTTTTTTTCAAACATTTCTTTTTTGTAGTAGGTCTAATGCCTGTGCACAAATGCTATCATGTAAACACAGTTTTTTTAATGTGTTACGTGTACGGCCAGTACTGGGAGAAGTAAGAGAAACAGGAAAGAGCGAATGTTTTTTGCTTAAGTTTTGATGAATTTGAGTTCAGTGAGACAGTCCACAAGGCTGGTAAGAACAAATGGATTGCTGTCAGCAGCCTGTAGAAATAAAAGGGTAGTAGCACAAATTATTTTTCTACTTGATCTTTGAAAACTATTAATGCTAAAATTTTATTGTAGCATGTACTTGTACCAGTTTTTGTTGGAAATTGTAATGCATCACATATAGCTTGAATAGCAGATGCCAGTCCATTGCATCAACACTTTCATTGGTTTCTCCTCAGGGCTGATACTTCACGATTCTGAGAGCTGCAGGATCACCTCCGCATGCAGCAAAGGCCCCATCTTATTGCCTGTCCCAGGCTGGTAAAACAGCAGGCATATGTTAGTGGATCCGGCTGTGGGAGGGCAGGTGGAGAGGAATGGGAAGTCTCTGCTTGTTCTTGCACAGCAATTTGCTTCAGTTGCCAAGCTCTGTTAAATAAACAGCCTATGCACCAAGCAGGAATTTCACTTGTACAAGGAGGCTTTTCTCTGAACCTTTCCAGGTGGCAATGTTTTCTAGCACAAGGCTTTTATTTAATGTTCACACTGCCCAAAGGCCACAGTCAGCACCTCTATGCAAACTTCAGAAGACATAATCCCTGCCTTAAACACCTCATGGTCTGAGCATGCAGCAGTGCCTGACACAGAGTGCGCCTGACGGATGCCACCAAGGTGACAGGTGCCTGTCTTGCTAGGTCCAGCCACTTCCCTTATTAATTCAGTGAACTTACGTATTTACTTTGGGTCTCTGGTGTCTGGCAGGGAAAGTGTAGGAGGCTGGAAACTCCAAGAATGAGGACATGGAGCAGGAGAGCACTGCCAGTGGGAGACTAGTGGGAGAAAATGAGGATCAATATGGGAGAGCAGACTGGAGCAGAAACCATTCTGCTAGGAAAAGTAGTCCCTGTTAGTTTTCTAGTTACCACCACTTGTTTTCAGAGGCAGTGACATCCACTGCAGTAGAGAACAAGGTGACAGATGTCTCTTTGCAGTCTTGTTTTGAGCTCTTACTGGTGATATCTTCTCTGCTTCCTGCTTCTTGGAGGTCTGAGTTCTAAGGTCTGTTGGGAAATCTGTGAATAGCTAAGAGGGACAAAATTCATCTATCACTACAGGAATCAGAATATCTGCAGAGACCTCATGTCCCTGAGCTAGTAGGGTTAATTGTTAAATTTCCAGTCTCTGGGAGGTGCAGACAGCTTTATGTTTACCCATTAAAGAACATTATGACCCATTGCTTTATTAGCTCACCAGAAATTATTTCTTCTGCCTGTAGTATGACATCCCTCTTGCACATCTTCCATGAGGAATGCCAGGCAGAGGTTTGGGCACAAGGCAAAACACAAAGAGGCAAAGGGAGCTGAAATGGAGACATGCCTCAGAGACCAAGTTGACCCTGGAGGCCACCACCAGCCCTGACTCCTCTGCTGAAGAGACAACGCACCTGTAGATATGGTCTCCAGAGCTGTCTTGGGCACCGGCTCATGCAGCTGTTTAGGGGACAGCAACAGACACCTGGATGCAGGGCAGGTTGCCAGTCAGCCCAGCATTAGCTCATCAGATTTACACTGTGACCTGTGAGACCTGTTTGAGGTGGCCCACACCAGTATTCCCAGATGACATTCATGCCTTGAGGGTGGTCTTTGCCTGCCTCTGCACCTCCACTGCACAGCTATGAGGTAGCCAGCAGAGCACAGCTTGGGATTGTCTATTCCAGACCATAGCAGGCAACCGTAGTAAGTGGGATTCAGCCTGGGAAAGCCGTTCACCTCTTGGCTTTCCCGTTTTTCCTTTTTTTTTCTCTCTCCCTGAGTAGGGATTTTACTGAAGGCAAGTAAGAGGTGAGGAAAATAGTGAGGGCACTCCAGTGGCTCATATAAGGAGCTCCTTCATTACTGTATTGCTGAAAAATGTTACTGAAGTGGCTTACTCCAGGGGGTATATGAGGATAAGAATCTCAGCTGGAAGCCTGCTTCTTTACTGATTCCCAGAAATTAATAGAATTTAAGCAATAATCAAGTACATTCAGTACTGTATGTCAGAGCATATCGTAACACACAGAAAAAGGGACCTTGTTATTCTTCATGCTGCAGTGTCCGAGGCACTTCAGTTCAACACCTCTCTTTGCTTATTCACATCACATCAGAGAAAGAGCGAAATGCTACGTCAGCCCAGGGCCAAAAGTTATTGGCATTGATTTCAGTGCAGTTCTTTCATGTGGGAAGGGTGTGGTGACCTATTGGTGAAAGCACCCTGACAAACCTTGAAGACATGAGTTCAGCCTTGCAACACAGATGTCGTTTTCCCTCTCCCCTTTCCCTGCGTCTGACCCAAGTGTAAAAGAATACCTGGACACTGAGGGGTAAGGTGGTGGCTGCCTGGGTGGTGCCTGTGACCTTTCCCTCTGCAGCGCTGGCTTCTGAAACCAGCTTGTGTTTGCTGATGGGCTGTCTGATATTTTTCAAGTTGTCAAAAGAACTGTTTTGACAGGAATCTCCATGTACCCAGTGGAAAAAGAGCTATAATTAGGCTCTTCTTTACTTGTAGCAGTTCTGGATGTTGGGATCACATCTAGCTTATGCCATAGTGGGACAGTGTTGGATGTTTTTATGGGAGTTATATACTGTTAATTTCTACAATCACACCTGTGTGTTACACAGCCAGCAAAACCACACCAGAATGTGTGTGGAAGTGGTTTATGGTGGCTCACAGACAGACTGAATTAATTGTAGACAACATCTGGAAGAGGCTGAAGGTAGTGGTGGTCAGAAGACAACACCTGCATGGTCCTTAGACTTCATTTGGCATATAAAGTTTTTAGAGTGAAAACAGATTTTACTTCAAGGGTGATTTGTGTCCTCTGTGGAAACATCACCTGCGTAAATTCTACTAAATAATTTCCCTCCAGTACAGGATCTCTGATCCTCAGGCCAAATTGCTTATGCTCACTCTGCTCAGGGCATTTGATTCCTTCAGGGCACCATCCCCTCTGCTTTGCACTTGATTCTGGGTCTCCTGTGGGCTCCATATGGTGTCTTCTAAGACAAAATAATGATTTTGCTTTTTCCTCTTTTTTATTTTTCCCCTCCCAGTGCAAAGTTTCCATGACAATGAGAGCTGTGCTGCAGCTTACCAGAGATATGCTATGGGATGCACACAAGGGGTTGTGTTGCATGCCCCAAGATGTGACATGAAGGTGCAGAGCCAGCTGAAGAGCACTGCAGGACTCTGTAAGGCACAGGGAAATTAACCTGCTGCAGCCTCATTCATTGTAGGACCTTGATTCAGAGGGATCCTTAGTTTCATCTGTCTCCAGATCTGCAAGCTGCATGCTTTTTTCTGCCTGGTTCACTGCAAAAGAGAACCAGGGAGTAAACACGAATTTAGGCGATATGTATGATTGGCAATCTGAGGTCCAAAAAAGAACTGGGCAGCTCATACTTACTTGAAGAGCAATGTAGAATGATATGGGAACATCTATCCTGTGCTCCAGGCAATGGCTCAGACATCCTGCAGGTGAGAGACAGCTCGAGCTGCCACGTTCACCATGTAGCAGTGCCTGGGCACCCCCGTGAAAGTGCTATGCAAGTGGCAGGATCTCTTACCTCAGCCCTGCTGCTAAGTTTGCCTGGTTTCTGCGCTCAGTGGTAGCTCTGGGTATATATTCTCACAGGCACTCCCTCACCTAGATGGTACCCAGCTGAACTAGTAGTTCAGGCTCAATATAAAGGCCTAAAAACAGATATACTCGGCCAGAGTAAGCAGCAGTCTAGCCCAGTGTTTTGTCTTGGATGGTGTCAAATGGATACAGCCAGGAAACTATACAAAATATGACAAAAACTGAGCAATATTTTCTCCCATGTCCTCCCAGCCTTCAGTAATTTACAGCTTGTTTTCCTGCCAAGCCAGAGGCACCATTTGTATATTTATTTGCCTTTTATAGATTTCTTTTCTATGAATCTCTCCTGCTTCCTTGTAAAGGTGTGTGATTTTTTAACATCCCTGACATCCATGGCAAGGAGCTCTGCAGATTAATCAGCTTCTGGTGTGAGGAAAAATATTCTTCTTTTGGTCTCAACCTGCTTCCCGCTACTTTCTTTTTATGTCCTGTATGTCTTGTGTGTATTCAACAGGCAGTGTATATTCAATCTGCATTCATCCTATCCCTGATTTTGCAGGATCCCATCAAATCCACTTCTAGCTGTCTGTTTCCAGGATGAAGACTGTCACCTCTCTTAGGCACCACTTTTACAGAAGCCGTCCTGTACAGTTTGAATGCTTTTCATTATCTTTTGTCATCCTTTTCTGAACCTTTTCCAGTCTATTATTTCTTTCTGTGGCTGGGATGTCAGGAGAGCACACGACACAACTTTCAGGATGCATAGACACAGGCAGTGGCAGAGTGATGTATACTGCTTTTGTCTTTCCTAATAATTCTTAAAACTTGCTTTTCTTTATGACAGACAGTGGCATTGAGATAGTATTTTCATGGAACCATCCAATTATATGAAAGCTGCTGTCTGCTTTCACCAATTGGGAGATTTCTGCCACCAGCTCTAATTAGTTTAAAATGTCCATTGCAAAGTATTATTTTGACGCAGGAAATGTGAGATATTTCACTAGTAAACTCACATTTCTTTTACAGTAGAACCAGATGACTGGGGTAGAAAAGAAAATGACCAAAACTAATCAGCCATCAGTGTAAAACTCCAAATAGCTGGAGTCTAGATACCTTGCAACAGAGGTTAATCAAGCAGCAATTAGTCAAAATGAATTTCCCTGATCATATTTCTCTCATCTTTTTCCAGCAGTATAAACTTTTGAAATGATTTGACTTGAAAAGGGGTGGATTTCGTGGTGTTAAGATGTCAATGTATGACACAGGGTTTCCCAACAAAAGCCCTTTATTTTAAACAGATGTACAGAAAGTAGCAAGAAATAAACTCACAGACACCAGTTATAGAAGTGGGTGAAAGACTGGTATTTCTCCTTTGAGTATCTTAAGAACTGTTTGTCAGAAATCCTGAACTCAGAAATCCTGTTTCTGCTATTCCTGTCTTTCACACTCCTACCATGGCAGGCCAGATGAGGATGCTGGGCCATATTTCCCTGTATTTGAACAACACTTCATATCTTGGTAATGGGAATGATGACCATGATCCAGTGGTATTTATTTGTGCACAGAGGGGCAGAGGTACCAGAGTTAGATTTAACTTAGTGAACTGAAGACCACATACGAGACACCGGCAGCTGTACAGGCTACTTCAGGATGTTTGCCAAGAGGAAGTTTGCCAGCATTGCTTGTTTAATGACAGTGCATGGGGCTGCGAGCTGCCCTTGGACGTAAGGTCTGCTGTGGGGACACACTTGCAGGTGGGGACCTCCAGGGTGCGTACATCCACTCCTACCTCCCACACACTCGGAAGAGTGCCTGCTTTGCCCATACTCTCTGACAGCTGGTGACAGAGCAGGAACGTGAGTAGCCACATTAACAGGAGGCTAAATACGAACCAATAAAGCCTTGCTGAGAAATAAGGTATAATAACTCAGAGCCAGCATTAAGGTAATGTGGCTATAGGACTTCTGGGCTGCAGCTGGCTTGCATCCGACTGGCTTGCAGCATGCACAGGGTAGCAAGCAGCTGCTGCCATTCTTTGCACGTTGCTTGTATGAAAGGATCTCAGAAAAGCTCAAAATTAGCTAAAGCTTGTTATAAGAACTCCAATCACAGCTAGTTATGATTTGGAATTGCAAGAGCCCTGCTAGTTTTTGCTCAGAATATTTGGGCAATAAAGGCTTCATCTGTTCAGATATGTTCAACATTTCCCAATGGTGCAGGGTTTTACTATCGTTTACCCACAGGACAAAGTTCTGCTGAGGAGTTATGAGTCAGGTCTGCGTGTGGGTTAAGTCCATGGATATCTGCTTCTTACTGACAGTTTGTGTGATAGGAGTTTTGCTGTGTTCCCTGGTAGATGCTATCTCCACTGCAGGAACAGGTAAACTGAGGCAGGAGTGAGTAACTGGCATGGTGACTCAGTCTGACAAAAGGTGAGTTTATCTTGCATAGCCGTGTCTTTGCTCTTATATTTCAAGCTTTCTATTGAACATAAAAAAGAATAAGACTTTTAAATGGACCATCTGAACTCATCTGAAAAGTCTACTTTGGTCAGATATCGTATCATTAATATCACTAATGAAATACATTACTACCTCAAGCATCCTCTCAGGATGTGCTTACTTATGAAACATGCAGTTCAAATCAGCCCCTGTTGCAAGACAGCCAGCAATCTTAGCCCCAGTTCCGCCTTACACCCTGCATGGAAGGAGGTACTGCCTGCCCCTGTAGCTGCAGGTACCTGGGAAAAGGGCACACAAGGACTCCAAGAGAGGAACTGGTTATTGGTTACAGCCACATCAGGAAGATTTTGAAAGACAGGTATTGAGAAGCAGCAAATGCTGTCTGTGCAGGGAAACAAGTAGAAACCTTGTGGGTAAGTGAGGAGCATCTGCACGTCTGACACAGCTACAGCAACCTGCTCTGTGGCTCCTCTGGCCTTTTTATGCAGGGTTTTCCGGGCAGTTTGGAAGTTTTCTACATGCTTACTTTATCAATTACTATTTTATATATAAGTAAATGCAATTTATAAGGTATTGTGTAGTTTCCTGGGTGCTTTGCAGGAGGAATTGGAACATTTAATCCTTAAAAAAAGATCTTTAATTCCAGATATCTCTTGTTCTGGTAGTTTTCTACAGAAAGATTGTGTTGAGGGTGCAGAAAGTCTGGCAGTATTCAAAATTATGAGCCATATATGAAATATTAGCTTATTAAGTTTTGGCTCTGATTACACGGCAAGTCAATGGCCAAGCTGGGAACTGGCCTCTGGTATAAGCAGCAAATTGCCTTTCTATATGGGACGTGTCCTTAAAGAGCAATTGCCAGTTTACTTCCCTACTTGGAAGCTGGTTTATTAGGCAAAAAGGGACTCGGAGGGTTGTAGACCCTGTTTCTTCTGCCTTTCTCCTCCCAGTATCACTCACCCCAAAAGCCTTTTCCCATTTTCGTGATGCGATTGCACTTGTCGGCTTCTCTGTGCTGCTGGGAGTGGGGTTATGTCACACCAGTGCAGGGTGGGCACTGCTGTTGCTTTGCACATCTGAGGGACCTTTACCCCCAGGCAGCTGCTGAAACTGGAGCCCAGGCTTTTGCATACTTGTGCCTGGCCTTGTTTCTCCATCCTGTGCAAACCTTTAACAAGGCAGAGCTGAGAAAGGCAGCACCCAGGGGACAGTGATGATGACGTGTGAGAGCAGATCATCCTTCTAGCAAGTGCCAGCTAGGTGTGTCACACCTTCCTGGAGATCAGCCAACGCCCAGCCGGTGTCTCAGTCAGACAGCTTCTCCCCGAGCAAACGCTTACAACTGAGAGTGATCATGTAGAGCATGCTTGTAATTGATTCAGTGCTGTTGTGTGACAAAACACAATAGCTTTGTATAAGGCTTTAATACAAATCTCTTGCACTAGCAGAGCCTAGTAATTGAATCAATATACAAGTGAGGCTGGAGAAGTACAATGAAAAAGTTTGGTTCCAGGTTAAATGTGAAACAGATGTTCCACGACCCTCTCCTCTTCCCACCCGGCTGCCTTCCCCTTTGTCCCTGCCAGCTTGCAGGCACGAAGTGCTCCTAGTTTAAAACGAGAAAGTGGGAAAAAAAAGTGAAAAATAGAATGCAATTGCATGATTCTTTGGCAGCATTAACAACGAGTTTTTGGTAGCTGAGAGCAAGGCATCCATTTGTCAGGGCAAATGGCAGTGGCTCTGAAAGGGTCAGGAGGGGGTGGGTGTTGCTGGGTGTGAGGTGATGAAGAAGGCAGGTGAAGCCCCTGTGAGCCATTTCTCTTTTTGCAAAAGGGGCTTGGGGAACCAGTGATGTGTCCAGCAGCAGCAACACACAGAGGCCAGGCTCTACAGCTCCTGGGGACCTTCCCAGGGACACAGAATAGCAGCAGGTCATGAAAGAGAAACTAAAATGGAGTCTTCCGGCCTGAAGATCTCCTTTAGTGGCTTTAACAGAAAGCACTGGAGGTGTGGGGGATGGCGCTCACCCATAGAAGGTGGACTCTGGCATGAAGCCAATGATGCCCCTGCCCAGGAGGGGGGCAGAGACATCAAGGAAGGTGGTAAACATCAGTGATGGCTCCTGTTTTGGGAGGGTGTAAGCAGATGAAACTGCCCTCCCTGCCTGCATCCAGGGGTGTGGGTGGGAAATGTTTTGGGTATCTAAGGAGGACGGCACTTTGAACTAGGAATTGCTTACCGTTCTTTTGTAAAGTTTCCAAAAGCTCAGGAGGAGCCAGTGTAAGAGTGATAGTTGGATGGTTTCCTATTGCCTGTTTCTGAGTCATACACTCTGTCTTGGTAAAGTGGTACAATCCCTGTCGGATATTCCTCAGGCTGCTTTACCTACCTGTCACCAGATCAGGCTGATTTGCTTTTAAATTTCTTCTTGTCTGGGTTAGCTTTCCAATCCTTATTTTCTTTGGTTCCTTCTGTAGCCCAGGGTCAATCTGTGCCATCATTGACAGGGAGATGAAATGTCAAAGCCCTACCAGCCCTGCTGTTCAAGGGTTAGGGCTGACCCACAGCCCTCTCAGCTCCCACTGGTGTTTCTTCTTCCAGTCAGGGCAAATTCTCCATCCGTGGTAGTGAAAGCACATGAAAACACACCTCTTTTGGATGAGATACAACTAGCAGCTGCTCATTACCCTTCTTAATCTTGCTTTACAGTGCTTAAACCTACGAATCATGGCCTGGAGAAATACACAAGAAATCAGTCTACCCTCAGTTCACATCCAGGGTTCAGCGTAGATTTGCTTTGCTACTTCAGGTGAGTTATTTTCCTTGCCACAATCCCTTGCTCAAGTAGAATGATACCATTCTACAGCAGTGTGATATTAACTCTGGGTATCATACCTGTGATTAGAGTAAGGGGAAATGACGATATTTAGGAATTTGATGGAGGAGGGAAGTGGGAGCAAAGAGTCATCATAATGCCAAAGAGTTATAAATTACTTTATATATGAAGTAGATTGAATGGAATGGGATCATCGCCCAAAACATTATCTATCTGGAAGGTGAACCATTCTCATTTCAAGTAATAGAAGGAGCAAAAGGCCTAACACACTTCCTTAAAGAAGTGACATGTTTCAGCACTTATTGTTGGATGACTTGTATACTGAAGCATTGTCAGTAATGGTTCATACTGGTGTTAGACTGATCACGGTCAAACTCCTTTAAAAATAAATTAAGTAGCTTTTGTGTCTTCTATGTGCAGTCTGGCTGAAAATATGGGACCTGGGAAGAACACCCTGGATCATCAAAGAACATCACTCCTGTTCTGCTTTTACTTGTTTGAATTCAGTTTCAGACCCTTATCTCTCCCTCAGGAAGTTTTTTCAAATGCTTTCCCAATTGTATTTATGAACAGTTTATAGTCATTTGATATTCTGCCACCACTGATATTTACCTTAATGAAGTTTCTTTTTCTGATTTATTCTCTGTCATATTTTTACAAGGAACTGTCACAGTTTTTCTAAACCTGCATTTGACTAAGGTAAACAAGAAAGGGTCTCCACATGCTACACCACCTCAGCGTGAACTCATCTTTCTCAAAAACAGATATGTTTATCTGAGCAGAGAACTCCATTTAAGGTCTCAAAAACGCCATATACAAAATCATTAATGATTCTCTGAACCCGATGGTAATGCCTCGGGTCTTGTAGACTACTGCATTTTTCTTCCACTTTTGCATTTCTCTGACTATTGCATTTTATAAAGGCTGTGTTATTTAGATAGTTCATAGCTTTCTTAGCACATACGTGGACACCAGGATCTCTTTCATACCATTTTCACCCATAATCCCTCCAGATTATGATATCAATTTAAGGCAGTGGACTACACGCATGACCTTGCAACAAGGTATATATGTTATCTAATTTCTCTCAGTCTAGGACTTAAGTGCATCCAGTGAGGTGTTCTAGGCACCCTCTGTATTGAAGATGGATTCCCAGCTTTGTGCCTATGTGAAATTTTTGTTTTACGTTTGGAGCTGATGTACTATGTTCAAAGCTGGTCCTTCAAGAATACTGCTACGAACATCCCTTTCCAGAACAACTCATGTTTTATCAGTCATCTCCATCTTGTAAAGCTTTTGTTAATCTCCTTAATTGAATTAGAAGTCGCTACATGGCAATATATATATTGGTTTTCTAAAATTTATGATATCTGTATTTTCTTCACCTAGAAAATGAAACATTTTACTGAAGAAAAATAGCAGTTTTGCTTTTTACATTCAACCTTTCATAGAACCATGTTGTATTTCATCCTTTCTTTCAGTCACTTAACTACCTTTTCTTCATGTTTTTCCTCCTATAAGCCTAACACACCATTGAAGTCAGAGCAGCAGATCTATAGATGCTCATATCACATTTCTTCTACTTTTTGAACATTAGCAAGAGGTTTCCTATTTTCCACTCGTATTTCCATGTCCTTGATTTGATGAATCTGTTAAATAACCTTGATGCTGGATCTGTACTTTGTGTGATAGTTTTTCTATGTTTCTCCATGGAGATTATTTGCCCTCTCCACACCCAATTGGAGTTTATCAAGAGGTTTAAAGTTAGTGTCTGTCCTTGATGTGGTGCTTTCCTGTTCCATCCACGTGCTCTGATTAGTCATTCTGACTTTGTCATCGTACGCTGTATCATCAATCATGTTGAAAATTGAGGCAAAGGTTTATTTAATTTCCCAGGGCTGCTAAGATTATCTTCCTTCTCAATCTCTAGTAATAATACTATGCTGTTTCTTGGGTTTCTTCCCTTATTTTTAATTCTGTTTTTTCATTTTTATGCATAATGAAGCTATCATTATTGATTTTAGTATCTCTGAAAGGTCTGGTTTGGCTTGTGTTTTGGCAAAAAGTGTTGTGCTTCTGGATCTCTGACTCGGTCATTCTGCAAACAAGAGAACGTGTGAATCAGTTAAGAAGAGATCTGAAGTCATAAACCACAGTTTCAGAAAGCCAAGGACATGAAAAGATCTGGCTCTAAGGATGTCAGAAACACGCTAGAAAAACAAAGAGTGTCTCAGATCAGAGTTTATAATCATCCCACGAAAATCATACATCTACAAAGGCACTAAATAAATAAATTTCCATGGTCCTGGGCATAATGAAATACATCTGCAATTCACTCAGCAAGTTCAAAAGCAACCTAAAATGCTTCTCTCTGCAGAGAGAAGAGAGGAAGTCCACCGCAAACAGCCCCATTTCAAAACAGCATCACAGTTGCAGTATCTGCGAACAGAGTGCTTCCCCATATGATCAGTCAAGGCTGACTTTACATTCCCAAATACATGCGTAAATAACCCTTTTTGTTCCTTGGGGAATATTTAGGTAAAATTCAAATGCCTCATTCAAAATCCCATTTCTCTTTTCTTCCTGTTTTCCTAAGGGAGAGCAGAATTTGCCTGTCAATTTTTCTGCACAGAGGTGGTCTTGAGTTAGAGACACCTTTCATTTGAATTGACCTGTCTGAAATTATTTCTAATGTTCTTCTCTATATCATAATGAACTTATAGACTGACACCCTACTCTGTGAAAGTCAGTGAGTTTCATGGGGCTTGACTCACACTGTTAGTGAATAAAGAGTCTCCAGAAAGCTGCATTAATGTAACGTTAGGACACTCTGACTTTTCGAAAGCTGTGAAAATAAGAAGTCCATCATGACAGGATGAGCACCACAAGATCCTCAGTACGTACAGCCTGATGACAAGCTCCAACTCTGCCTGAATGAAGTGCAGGGAGAGCTGTCTGAATAATTTCTCAAGTGTCTTCCCTTCATTTGTGTTGAGAGAAAGGACACACTGTTTGTAACATGACCATGAAATCAGAAAGCTGCAGTCTTTTCTATTTCCCAGAGATAACTTTAGCATCGGCTTTCCATTAACCAAATGGACAACGCTAGAAACAATTAACTACCAAGCAGGCATCCTGCAACAGTCTTGGTTACCATCATAGAGAAGGTCTCAGCAGACATGTCATTTTATAAGGAGCTGGAAATAAAGAACTAGAATACCATGTTCCTTCTGAGCCTCCATTAAGTTCAGTATGTTCCAGTGCCATGAAACTAGGAGTTTTACTTTTCCATTACTTACTTCCCACCTGGCTTTAAAATATCTGCACTGTCCATCCAGGACTTGCTTATCTATAAAAATGTGGGAGCACTGTCTCTTTATCTTACAAGTTCTGTCAATATATAAATATATTCATACATACATCTTGAATCATAGAATCATTTAGGTTGGATAAGACCCTTAAGATCATTTAATCCAACCGTTAACCTAACACTGCCAAGTCCACCAGTAAACCATGTCCCTAAGCACCACATCTACACGTTTTTTAAATACCTCCAGAGAAACTGACTCAACCACTTCACTGGGCAGCCTGTTCCAATGCTCCATAACCCTTTCGAAGAAGAAATTCTTCCTAATATCCAATCTAAACCTCCCCTGGTGCAATTTAAGACCATTTTCTCTTGTTCTACCACTTGCTACTTAGGAGAAGAAATTGGCACTCACCTCATTATAACCTCCTTTCAGGTAGTTGTAAAGAGCGATAAGGCTTCCCCTCAGCCTCCTTTTTTCCACACTATACAACCCCAGTTCCCTCAACTGCTCCTCATAAGACTTGTTCCCTAGACCCTTAACCAGCTTCATTGCCCTTCTCTGGACATGCTCCAGCATCTCAATGTCTTTCTTGTAGTGAGGGGCTCAAAACCGAACACAGCACTCCAGGTGTGGCCTCACCAGTGCCGAGTACAGGGGCACGATCACTTCCCTACTGCTGCTGGCCACACTATTCCTGATACAAACCAAGATTCTCTTTGTCTTCTTGGCCACCGAGTTTTTCCCCTTATGGCATAACATCAAACACAGCCTTTCTTGTTCAGGTGTTGAAAATCCTGATCAGTACCTGCTACCGTTTTTCAGACATCCTCAGAGAATACGATATAATTTCTTAGTAAACAGATGTTCAATGCATACAAAATCTGCTGTGAACACCATTGATGTGTGTGACATTTGGAATACTGTGAGTAACTTTCAGACAAAAACTCTGAAGTAGAAATCCAGCTGCTGTCCCTAAGATGGATGTCTCATGAGGTTTGATATAATATCTGCATGACTCTGCTTTAGCACAGAGTACCCCATGGTTTTTCATCAGAGATGATTTTTCAGACTGAGCTGTGCTGGCCTAATATTTACTGCACGCCACCTGGGCTCTACAGAGCTAAGGGAAATGGCATCTCTCCAAAACATTCAAGGTCCTATCAGAGATCAAGTGATGTGGAGGACTCTGTGTCCAGCCACCTTCCAGCCCTTGCCTGGCACCAAGCAGGTTGTCATCAGTTGTGAAAGCAGAAATCTCTATCCCATATCAAAACTAAGCCCATGTATTGGTTTTGTAAGGGATGTTTTTAGCTTTCACTTTCTTAACAGCCTCTGCCCCATCCTCTGGTTTATGTGCTTTTGAGAGGGCAGCAAGCACTTTGGTGTCACATGTGTGGATTACAAACATTACTCCAAGGTTTTGTATTTCCAGGCTGAGATGGGAAAACACTCCAGAAATTGACCCAGACTGGAAATCAAATGGAAGAAAGTTCCCATAGCGTAATTTCTGGAGGACTCGTATTTCTCATTTGTCACCTGAAAAAAGCACACTACTGGGTTTGTCCACATTATCAACACAGCCTGACTGCTTGCCTTAACTTTCAACCCATCTAACAAAGCACAGCAAACAAACCTTGTATGACTCACTTGATGCTTTTCTAACCATCTGTTTTAAATCACCTATCTGAGAGTCTAAGACATATGCCAAAGCTGGCAAGGTGGCAGCCAGAAACACATCTCACTAATTGATTGGCTCAGAGCATGTGGGAGGATGTGAAATCATTCACGTGCAGCATTCTTCAGAGCTTTTATGTCTCTGTGCTTTGAACTAAATGGATTTACAGGAAGAGCAAATGCAACACTCATTCAGCACAACACCATGCAGCACTCCAGGGTGGTACTGATGGGGAGAGGGAGTCTTGGCTGGGACACTGGCTTGTCCTGAGCTAGCGGAAAAGCAGATAATTGCCAAGTGATGTGGAAAACAGTGTTTTTATCAACTCCAAGCAGGCACAGTGGGAGCAATTGGGAGATTTTTATATCTGAGACATTTCCCATGGAAAGCTGGTGTTCCTACTTCAGACTGTTAACATTGTCACCAGACTGGGACAAGGAAACCCCCTTGGTGTCAGTCTCAGAACTGACATAGAAACCACAGGAATCCCAGTCGCTGGACCTGGTCTGCTTTCACATGATCTGCAGCCACTGCAGCACTAGGATTGCCCCATAACACTTAGGGAAATTTTCAGAGCTTTTTCCTGTGAAATTGCACATTGTTGTAATCTCTAGAATTCGAGCTAGATAGCAACTAAGGTGTTTTCCTATACATGTACTCCGATAACTTCCACCGGATGACCACAGACATTTTCAAAATTTTATGCTATGCATGTGGATCTCAGTAAAAATGATAACTAAGTTTGTTTTCAATGGCATGAAACAGCAACTGGGAATAATATTTAAATTAATAGTGTTTGTGTAATATTCAAACCTCTGCTCCTCTTTCAGGAAATGAGAGCACCTGTATAAACATTTGATCTGGAGAAGTTAAAGGTCACATTACCACTATGTAGTCCGTGGCCTCTGAAGGTTAAAATCTCCTTTTACAAACAAAATATCCTTGCCTTGAAGAGGTTGGACAGGTATTCCCTTGGCTGCAGTTGCAACTTTGGCCTCAGTCCTACAAAAACTTGCTTAATTTTAAGCATGCAAGTAGCTCTCCTGTACAGCTCAGAGGGGTGTGATGAGGTTCCACTCATTAGTGTTTTTAGATGCTCTGATGTTATGATATTGAACACTCGATGTTTCCCAGTTACCTGGTTATTGGGATTGCTGGACACCCAAAAGAAGACAACGCACTCCACAGACTCTCTGTAACCCGAAGAACCCCCCCCAGTTAGTTCTAAGATGGAGCTTCAAAGCAAATAACTCTTTCAGAACCGGTTATCATAGGAGTCTTTTCTTAACGTCCCTTCTCAGGGTGTCAGCTCTGTAAATGAAACATAAAGTACTGTAGTTATGAAGTAACCATTTTGTGATTAGGTACTGTGTCCTACATTTTCTCATTTTATATTTGGCATTTTTATTTTCTTTCTTTCTGTGTTACTCTTGAGGGGCTGGTTTTAGCTTTGAGTTGCACAGAAGCAGCTTTGCAACAGCTCTACTAATATTCTTAGAACGGTATTTTTACAATGCCAGCGTGTGTTAGGAGTCCAGTTTCCAAGAGGCTTGGGTGCTAATGCATCTAATTTGAACATCTAAATCTTATTTGAAGTCAGATGCTTGGAGAATGTCTTTGGATCTGATCTACTTTTCAGTGAATAGTGTTTTCCTCTCAAATAATGTTTTGTAACCCTTTTAGTCACATTTCAGATACCTTATACTCTCTCATTTGTACCTTATTTTACATTTTTTCTTTCCTCTTACACATGGCAGTAATACAACTATGATGGCTTGCTGGATTGCTGAGTTCCTGGAATCAAAATGTTTGTGATACCTATGCTGAAGTTCTCATCTTTGCACTCAGCAGGAGTTGGCTTTCCAAAGGAAGGCAAGAGACCTCAGTAATAAAGTTTGTCTCCTGGCACAGAGTGGCTCCATAGTGTTAACCAAGCTGTGTGGCTGAATATAGACCAGAAAAAATGTGGTTCCTTCTAGCGAAGAGATAAAACTCACAGACGAGGTCATTCCCCCAATATTTATAAGACTCCACTCTGATGCCTGAGAACTCATCACAGAATCAGAGAACCACAGAATGTTAGGGGTTGGAAAGGACCTCTGTGGGTCATCTAGCCCAACCCTCCTGCAAAAGCAGGGTCACCTACAGCAGGCTGTAGAGGACCTTGTCCAGACGGGTCTTGAATATCTCCAGAGAAGGAGACTCCACAACATCCTTGAGCAGCCTATTCCAGTGCTCCTTCATCCTCAGAGGGAAGAAATTCTTCCTCATGTTCAGACAGAACTTCCTGTGCCTCAGTTTGTGCCCATTGCCCCTTGTCCTGTTGCTGGGCACTACTGAAAAGAGCTTGGCCCCATCCTCCTGACACCCACCCTTCAGATATTTGTAAGTATATATTAGGTTCCCTCGCAGCCTTCTCTTCTTCAGGCTGAACAATATATCACCCTCTTACTATCTGTCCTTCAAAGGGGCACACCAGCCTCCTGGACTGGGTTTCAGGTGGCTGCCCACACTGGTGCTGTCTCCAGTAGAGTCATATGACATCAAAAGATTTCTGCTTTAACCATATTTAAATCATGTATCAGAAAAAAATAAACTTTTCTGGTAAAATGCCTGGGTATGGTTTGTCACTTTTTGGCACCTAGGTGGAGCGAACTTTTTAAAGATTGTGTTGGCAGATTTTTTTAGGGCTGGCTAGGTCTGAGTGTCTCCATAGAGCAGTTGCTGAAGCAGCTGGGTTATCAGTGCTGGATGCTGCAGCTGCACTGGTGGAGAAAGGAGGTGAGGCGACAGGCTTAAATGCTTAACAAGATGCTGCTAGGTGGGAAGACAATGAAGGGCAGCTTCTCTTAGCTCAGCTGGTAAGCTACCTCTGGTTTTTGTTCTCCGCTTCACATTCAGCTTGCTGGGGCAGTGAGGATCATTCTGGTTCCTTCTTTGATATGCGTAAGGGGTAGAGATTCCCTGCAGCAAGTAGAACAGTATGTCCCCAGATAATTTATCAGTTCCAGTATTAGCTGAATTTTCTGGTTTGTAAGAATCTGACAGTGAAGATCTCCTGTAATGCTACGATTTGCATCTCAAAAGACACCAGATATGACTGTCACATGCATATTTCAGTTTGGAAGGCACAGGACCTCCTGATCACAATGTGTAAAATAGAGAACGATGATGCCTAGTACTTTTTGTAAGCGTTTCTTGCATTTTTCTGAGGTTCAGACACGAGCTAACAAGATGCATATTCTTTGAAGACAACTGTCTTCTCCTGGATGTGGTGGTTCAAAAAAGATATCTGTCTGTCTAGTTCCAGTCTATAAACCTATGAGTTGCTTAGGTTTGCTAGTGTTTTAATTGTCTCACAGAACTTCTTTCTTTTAGCTAGGCAAAATTAAAGAATGAAAGTTGAGATGATAATTTCATGAGACTGTGAGAAGAAAGAACAGTTGCTAGAGACACTGATTTAAAAACAAATATAAGAAAATATTAAGGGGAAAAGGCACATTTTTAACCTTGAAATTCAGTACAATTTAAAAAAAATTCCTGAACTTCTGAATCTTGAAAAACCTTGGTCAGCCTTAAGAAGTTCAGAATTAATGGGTCTGGTGGTGTTTCTCTTCTTCTGTAGAATTTAACTTGTTTATCATTTGAAGACCTTGCTTACAGAAGTAAAAAACCATTGTGGAACCACAGAGGAACAGTTTTCAACCATGAAGAGACAGGAAAGGAGAAAAATAAGTACAAGATTGTGCTTGCAACTTTCTGTATGTTAACATTTATCTCAGTGGTGACAGATCTTTCCTTCCTTTTTTAAATTCTGCTCAGATGCCAAACACAAAGGAGCAGAGAAGCTGCTCTGTGCATACACATGTTGTTCCTGCAGGACCAAAAAAGGCAGCAATGAGTTGGGGAGCAGATATTTCTCCATATATAAGGCTAGTTGGAAAGTCAAGAAGCCAAGTCCACTGTTAGGGATGTGTTTGTGCCCAGCTGGTTGGCCAAGGCTATGCTGACTGATAAAGACTAGGGATGTTTAAAGTGCGCAAGTATGCATAAATGGTATCTGATCCTCCTGGTGTTTCCAGACCATGGAATTGATAATAATAAGGCAGATCAGATTGTCAAGGATTATGGAAACCTGCTGCTTTTTTCGATTCATGGTACTATCTCCTCATTATTTGGTGGACAGGACCACAGGGAGTCATTGTTGTCATGTGGCAAGTGAGAGGGAAAACCTGCTCTTCATTAAAGTGATGTGGAATTAATTTTGTGGGCAAATGATATATTTGTGTTGGTAGTTTCAGCAGCTTCTCTGCCTTGTAATAACAATGGTGCCTTCAATAGCTCTCTGAGCCACAAAGCCCAAGAGTCAACCCACACCACACCTGCTGATCCACGCACACGGAGACCTGCTCATGAATAGCTGGGCACTGCTGCACTTTATTTTCCTGTTTGCATTGACTGAATGCTGTTTTCTTATAGATATAAGGCTAAAGTTTATTCCGTGTTACACATGTGAAAGCACAGTCAGTGAGCTAGAGATGCTGGCTGAGAAGGGACAGTGCACCTCGTCGTCTTCGGCTTTCTGCTTTTGCCAAGGGGGTCAATTTTCCAGAAATGCTAAGCATAACTTTCCTTGTAAACTGAGCCTTTCTGAGGCTCCTTGCTCTGGGTACTCCAAACTCACTGCTATCTCTGAAAAATAAAAAAAGCCTTTGGCTCTGTACTTCTGAACCTTGCACATCTGACTTTGAAAATTAGGAACGTGGTGTTTGCTACCGTGTAAGACCACCATGATCTGGAAACCTAAGTAACCGCAGACACACCAGGGCATGCCACACCTGTGCAGAAGCGGAGCTCCTACCCATTCATGTCTTTCCTGGGAAACCAGGCACACTTTTCTGTGGCTCATAAAGCTCACTTTGAGATGCTGTGTAATAGCAAATCTGGGCTTGCACATGAGACAACTCCAAAGGGTGCAAAGAAAGTGGAAGCTGAGTTTAGAAGAAAAGCTTCCAAATTATCTCATGAAGAATTTGTCTTATTCCAGATGGCTGGAGCAGTGAATTTGGCTCAGTAGCATATTGGAACCTATTTAGCAAAGGACAATGACAGACTAACAATAATAATAAAACTAATGGAAAGCATGTGCCCTATGAAGAAGTGAAAATCGATTAAAGCAGATAATTTTGCAGAAGTCTGAGAAAGTTAAAAGTGTTAACACAGTTTTAATACAAGAAAGGCGTAATACTTCCAGTTTGAGTGTTCCACATGGATGTAGATGGAGAAATATTTACTGATGCCCAGAAAAACAGATTCTTCGCCGGTGTGTATCCAACGTGGCTACATTCAGGGGAGATAAACCAATTCACACCCCACTTGCGGTGCTGAACAGGCAGTCAGAAGTTAACAGCAGATAAATCACTTGTGGTAAATACCAGTTAGTGGTGTCAATTGCTGGCTGTAGGTGGTTTTCCTAATCCCCTTTCCATTCACATCAGGGAGAGTAGAGTTGGTCCTTTTACCTCCAATGTGACTGCAATTTACTGGGAGTGGAGGGCACTCAACACTTCTCAGTAGGCCCTCCCTCCTTCATCACGGCAGGACCTTTGTCTGCATCCTCTTGTCCATTAAGCATAAAACCCTCAGTGAATCTTGCTGGCAACACTTGCAGGATGAACTGTATGGCTCTAGTGTTTGTCAGACATGTATTGAAATGTTGCAAAATGTTGTACTTCAAAAACTGGTTTCCTAAATGTGCAATTAAAGTGATGACAGCTTCCTAGAGGTTGCAGTGTTACGTATTTTACAGTCTTACCATGTCTTTATGCCGTGTGCCAGTATTTTATGTGCAGCTAAACAAAAAGTGATGGAAGAGGTTTAAGTATTCATTTGAGAAGTTCTATTTATGATCAAGATGTATAGGACCGCATTGTTTCTGGCTGCATCGCTATTATTCATCTGTAATTGCAAAAATACAGCCTGCCAGTTTTGCTTTTTAGTTACAAACTTTAATGGAGCAAGTAATCTGATTTACCTTTTGACAGCTGAGAACTCTGGAGTTGCTTTAAATGCTTTCTGTTGAACACTCTTCTCTTTGAAGCATTTTTTCATGACAGTAACTTTTTATGAAGATCGCTGACAGAATACGAGCTTTGTATAGCTTTTTCAAATACTAAATTATATTCAGTGTGCTGTCCAGGAGTGGCTCTTTAAAATCTGCTGATGGAATGCAGAAAGAATTGTCCAATATGAACAGAAAACATCTCTCATTATCTATAACCTGATAATCTGTATATAGTTCAATATACTACAGTAGTTAAGCCAAGAAGTACAAAAACAAATGTTACTTTAATTCTTGAATTCATAATTTATGTCTATTTTCTTCAGGTGCATATACCTCATAATCATAAACTACATTATTTCTGAGTCCTGGAGAGATGTAACAAGACGAGAAGAAGAATTCTATCAGCTAATTTTGACACTAGGAGCTCGTACTCTCATGTAGTTCAGAATCGACAAGTTCATTTTTTATGAGAATTCAAACTGATTGAACTTTCTGCTTTAAATGTCAGAAATAAGTCTGAAAGGAACTGATAAGTGTAATCTGAAAGCCTCATCTTCATGCTCAACCCTTTCCCTCATGTTTAGTGGTTATACATAATGAAGCTATACACCCCTTAGAGCCACTTACTGCCATTCATCCAGAGAGCTACAGAACCTGGATCTTGTATCTGCTGCTTATTTCATGTGCCATGTACCACAGAATTGCAGAAATGAGTTGCATGCTTCCATATATACATATGCACATATAGGTTATTAATGTATATATATGTATACATGTTAATAACCCTTACACTTAAATACTATTCCAAATAATATCCATGTAATATAACTGGTATTATTTGTTAATATTAACTAGAAGCCAGCTTTATGACACATTGCGATATAAAGCATGTGATGCCTTTTAAAGTGTATGACTGCAACTGATTGTTGTATGTGCACGTGGTGTCAAATCTACAGAAGTGACAAAACCAGAACTGTCACGAAAATTGTTGGAAACTTCAGCATTTAATTGGTGGAGTAATCAGTTTCTAGTTAGAAATTATGGCTTTTCCTGACAGACTAGAAAAATTCCAGTGTTTCATTTGGAAGTATTGAAAAATAGGGCAGAGGGTTACTCCTATGTAGGCTGCTCTGTGGCTGCTAATCTTTTAGGGGAGACATTAAACCTTTGACAGCATCTAGTGTGGACAATGTAACTAAACAGAAATGACAATCAGCTCCCCAAAGCATATGATCTTAGGCTAAGTTTCATCTGCAGTGCACTTGAAGAATTTCGTTGGGCCACTTAAGGGTGGGTGTCAGGAGGATGGAGCCAAGCTCTTTTCAGTAGTGCCCAGCAACAGGACAAGGGGCAATGGGCACAAACTGAAGCATAGGAAGTTCCGTCTGAACATGAGGAAGAATTTCTTCCCTCTGAGGATGAAGAAGCACTGGAACAGGCTGCCCAGGGATGTTGTGGAGTCTCCTTCTCTGGAGATATTCAAGACCCGCCTGGACAAGGTCCTCTACAGCCTGCTGTAGGTGACCCTGCTTTTGCAGGAGGGTTGGACTAGATGACCCACAGAGGCCCATTCCAACCCCTAACATTCTGTGATTCTGTGATTCTGTGAACTTGTGTGACAACCACTGATTCTTGGAGCTAGTCAGGAAATGTCAGCAATATGCTAGAAGAGATGGGAGATATCTGGATTCAAGTGGCATCAAAGAAATGGCCACTGTCTGCATTCTTTATGAAATCCTGCAAGATACACTTGCAAGAGTGAGATTTCAGTCTCCTTCTGTTCTGTTGAGGAGCAACAGTGCTGTTGGAAGTTTTATAAACCATGAATAAAATCCAGAAAAAGAAGGAAACCACATGCCAAATCACAGCTATCCCACATTTCCTTTGAGACAGAGATTCCCACGAGAGGGATTTCTACAACAATGTGGGCTCATACAATAGAAATTTCCATAGAGAGCGGGAAAATCTACCAGCTCTCCTCTGCCAAGTTTGAGCAGTTCATATTTGGAAGATCCCACAGGGTATGCAATAAATAAACTTGAGAAAGAGACCCTTAAGGTTAGAGCCAAAGGAATTCCTCATATTGGAAAAAACTGTATGGAAAGCCCCTTCAGTGATGGAACTGGGAAGACTGAACTTTAGTGGAGAGCTGTGACTGAATTGCACTGAGATGGTAAAATCTTTCCCTTTTATTCACGTTTAAACAAGTTCCCAGCTGGAGTCCATCAAAATGGAAAGTGGATACAGTTTAGAAGAAGGTGAGGAGTTACGGGACTTACAATTTTCTTTCCTGAAATTTCTAAAGACTTATTTTTCAAAGAACTCATTTACTGCCTTTTGTTATATAATAAAGATTGAAACAAAATTGCACAAGTCAAAAATAATGGGAGAAGGATAACCTGGAAAAATGTAATCTCAAGATACATCTGTTGGTTTACTTTTTTCCAGGCTTCCAGACTGGTGTTGGCAAGAGGTTAGAATTTGCTCATTCTGCCAGTGTGTTCACTTACATATCTTTGAAAACAGACTTACACACATGCTTAGAAGAGACACTTCTTGAATCAGAAATAAACAAGTGTTTCCTCCATGGTATTGCATGTGTGTGCATGCAACATAGAGTTCTTGAGCAATGTGTAGAATAAACACTGTCCATCTGTTTGGACGATGATTATCTGCCACTTTGGTACTGTCTATCTGGGTGCTTGTCTCTATGCTTGTGCTTATGGAAAATTCACAGCACTGATAAACCAAGCGTTCTGTTTGTATGCATGTCATGACACAAGATAAGCAAAAAGTTCGGTTTCCTCATTGTTTTGTGGTAATACAAAGGAAAAACTAGGAAAAAACTGACTTAAAGTAGAGATTAAACCTCAAATGAAGTTCACAGTCCTGAGGGAGAAAGGCCAGGTGAATAGGAAAGTCAGGATCCGGAATTTCAGGAAAGCAAAGTTCCAGCTCTCCAAGCGGTTAGTCAGTAGGATGTCCTGGGAATCTTCCCTCAGGGACAGGGGAGCAGAACAGAGCTGGCGGATCTTTAAGGACACTTTCCATACAACACATTTGATGCCCAGGTGTAAGAAATCAGGCAAAGAAGGCAAAAGACTGTCATGGCTGAGTTGTGACCTGTTGGTCAAACTAAAAGGCAAGAAGGAAATGCACAGGCAGTGGAAGCAGGGACAGGGATCCTGGGAAGAGTATAGGGATGCTGCCCAGTTGTGTAGGTTGGGGGTCAGGAGGGCCAAGGCATGGATGGAGCTAAACTTGGCCAGGGATGCTAAGAATAAAGATATGGGCTTCTACAAGTATGACAGCCAGAAGAGGAAGGTCAAAGAAAGTGTACCCCCCTGAAGAGCAAGATTTGTCAGACTGGTAGCAATGGACGAGGAGAAAGCTGAGGTACTCAACACCTTTTTTGCCTCAGTCTTTACTGGCAACCTCTCTTGCCACATCTCTTGAGTGGATGNACTGCAGGGTGGAGACCAGGGGAGCAAAGTCCCTCCCCTGTATGAGAAGATCACGTTCATGATCACCTAAGGAAATGAATATATGTAATTCTATGGGGCCTGAAGACGTGCACCCCAGAGTCCTGAGGGAATTGGCTGATGTAGGATGGAACACCTATCCGATGAGGGAAGACGGAGAGAGTTATGGTTGTTCAGCCTGGAGAAGAGAAGGGTCCGGGGAGACCTTAATGGTGCCTTTCAGTACTTAAAGGGGGTCTATAGGAAAGATGGGCAGATAGAGCAAATACATCAACTTGCATGTAAATAACATTTTTTTGAAAATCCCTATAGAAGACTGAACAGAAAGCTGAAGGCTTGCCTGCAGTTATTGTCTCCAAGACAGTTCCACTTCCAAACAAGAGAAAAGGAAAATGAAGAACACTAGGAGAACTTCAATGGAACATGTTTGTAACAATTTGCCAACAAGAAAATACCCAAGTAAAGAAAGACAAGAGTTTAGATCAGAATGCTTCCAAATAAGTATTCAAAGCCAGACCTGTACATTACTGGTAAATGACCATATCCAAGAACACTGCGCTGGGATGGAGACTTACTTATTTCAAAATGATTGTGCCGTGGAAGCCTTTCAGGCTGAGGGAAGTGTTCTTGTTGCTACTGAATATGAAGGGCCAACATGTCATCTCAGCGCTGGCAGCTGCCAACTTTGCTCCAGCAAAGGCAACCATTGAAAACTCCTCCTGCCAGAAGTATGTGAAAGTGAGGAACTCCCTCTGTGACTTATTTACTCACCAATTATTACTTTAAAAATTCTAATTTAGGCTTTGTGATCTGAGATTTACAATACAGCAAACTTAATGTTAGGTTTTCAGAATACCCAAGGAGTCTTCTCAGGGGTGTTTAGCTAAGGAAATAAGATGTTACTGAGGGTGAGAGTTGAGCAGTGGCTGTGGTGACAGCTATGTAGGTCATAATGTTCTTCACTCTTGTGTCAGCAATGTGTAGACATTTCCATTCCCATAACTACTGCCATTTTAACGCAATACAAATAGCAAAAGCAAATAAAGTTTTAAAGATGCAATTCTTAATTCAATTAAATCTAAAGGATACATTAATTTAAACATGCAGTTTCTCCAGGAGAAATGAACTATAATTCCATTTTTCTGATAAGAGTTTGTCATCTTCTATTTTTTCAAAGTAGTTTCAGGAGCTGCAGGGACTGTCTCTCCCAAACCTGCAGTGTTTATGGGCTCCAAATTTCTGGTAACAAATTTCATAAGCTTGTGTTGGTGGTGTCAGTGAAGTGGGCCCTTGTGAGAGCACCAATCATTCACCCCAGCTGAATATCCGTTAGTTAGTTGCCACGGATGCAAAATGTGGGACTGGGGGATGAGGAAGGGATACCAAGTGTGGTCTGCTGATACTGTTCATATCTTTAAAAGTCATTATAGCTGTGATGGGAAACCATAGAGTTAGTACAACATATCAGCAGAGAGCAGGAGTCACTGTAAGTGCTGCATGCCAGATGATCCGACATTTCCTCCCCAGCTGTTCAAGCCACCTGGATGTTTCAATGCCAAAAAGCAAGATTTGCTGGCAGACTGAGGTCACAACACCTGAGAAGAAAATCTATACTTTTTGAGCTCGGAAAAAATCCCCTGTGTAAGTTTTAGGGAATCTTAATTCTCTGATCTTCTTTGTCTGGAGTGTTGTAAGAGTATGTGAGCAGATTTCTTGCTTTACAGACAGAAGGTAAAAGGGGATTCCAAGCAAAAACTTGAACATCGCCTACTGAAGCCCAGGACTAGTGGAAGTAGACTCAGATAGATTAGCCATGATCATTAACTTGGCTCCAGTCACGTCCAAAATGATGACGTATTTTCAAAATTCCAAAGCATTAACTTTGGTGGATTGCTAAGAGAAATTTGTTTGTCTTTATTGTCTTTAAATTACATCATCTTTTAAAGTCAGCTGTAACAGGACCTTGTGCTAAGAGATGCCAGGAACTGACCTCCTGCTCCCAATCTTTCTCTGTGGGAAGTGGAAAAGAAAATGACATTGTGTACCAGAGCTGTAGAGTTTAGGATATGGTAAAATGAACAACAGAGAGTAATGCTTTTGCTTTCAGCTCTTAATAAAAAAAAGGTGCTTAAATTAAAATTCAAAGACTGTGCTTAAGGCCTGCAGAGATGATGAGATTGCAGAGCTAGATGCTCTGTCTTCTCTGGAGATACTCAAGACCTGCCTGGACAAGGTCCTGTGCAGCCTGTTGTAGGTGACCCTGCTTCGGCAGGGGGATTGGACTAGATGACCCACAGAAGTCCCTTTCAACCCCTACTAGTCTATGACTCTGTGACTCTGTGATTCCGTGATCTTGACAGTGTGTGAAGACCAAAGTCAATTACTTCAGCAACCAAACAAGGGTTAGAAGTCCAGCTTTTGGCATGTACTTCTGAAAAACCTTGGCCTGTGTGAAGTATAACTGAAAGGAACAGGGCTTTATAAGACAGAAGTCCTTGCACCTGATAATATTGTTTTCCACATGCAAACAGTGTGTTGCATACAGACTGGTGCTTAGACGTATAGTTACTTGATCTATATCTTCTTTTTCTTTCTTTTTTCTTTTCTTTTTTTTTTTTGTCCGGTCATCAGTAAACCTAATTCCAGCATGTATTAACCTAAGTATTGTGTATTAAGACATCAGAGGTAATTTTTTTCACTATTTTTGGCACCAAGTCATCTCTCAGCTGAAGCTCTAAATCCAGTTTCCAGGCTCACATTTCCATGAAGCTGTGGACAAATTGTAGATAGTCCAGAGAAGGGGAACAAGGATGACAACAGTCTTGAAAATCATGACCTTTGAAGGAAGGTTTAAATTATAGAGTTTGTTTAGTCTAGAGGAGTGGAGAGTACAGCTGACATGATAACAACTCTCTGATATGTATAAAGTTCTTATGAAGAGGCCAGTGATAAACTGTTCTGTGAACATTTAGGAGCGGAACAAGAAGAAACTGACCTTTCATCAAAGAAGATTCAGGTGAGATTTTAGGAAAATATTTTTTTATAAGCGCAGTTAAGCATTGCTACCGAGGGAAGCAGTCAAATCTCCTTCTCATGCAGATTTTGTGACAAGCATCTGTTGGGGATGGTCTTGGCAAGTGGGAAACTTGGCTTCCAAATGAAGCCAAGTTTCTAAATGGCCTTTGAAGTCCAGTTCCGGTTTGCTTTCCTGTGCCTATAGTTTTTCTTTATGCATGTCTCTTGTTTGCACATTCTAAGAAATACGATGCTTTTAAAGCTGGTGATTTGAAAGTGTGCCTTTGGATAGCTTGAATCTTGACATGTTCAAACCCTGCCACAATTCCTCATCCGGTATTGAAGCCATCACTGGACAAGGTGACCTGGCAGGAGCTTCATAGTGTCTCATCAAGCCCTGGAGTATGTCTTGAAGGCACGTGAGCAACCAAAGCCCTTCAGACTAAGTGCCAATGAGACTTCAAGGCAGTTTAAAGCAGTCTTTTAAAGCCACCCTCCGCTTTCTTGTGTGGTCCCTATAGCCTAGTGTAAGGGAATGCAGGCATCCTGGAGTGCAATTCCCACATACAAGAAACAAAGCTACTGCAGGTCTTGTTGAACAAAAAGAAAGGCAAAGGGTTTGCTTTCTTCTTGTGGGAGAGGGTGATTTGGGGTAGGTGTGCATGGAGGGGACTCAAATACATAATGCAGAAGATTTGTGGGGTTTTTTTCTCTGTTAAATTTTAATGGCTCTGTTGGTTGCCAACAGCAAAGTATGAATGCAAAAGTGTTGCTCCCTGCTTTTTAGGTTGCTGTAGGATGGGAATAATGGGGGAAGACCAGTGTTTCTGTTGCTTTAACACTGTAAATGATGCTCGAGGCTCTGAAAACATCAGTGACAATCAAATGCTCCTGGTTTGGTTTCACTTGAAGCTTCTGCAGAATTTGAACAACAGAAGTCACAAAAAAAGTCATATATTTTTCATGAAAAATGTGTTGTTCATAACATTTGCTTTTTAAGAAGAAAAATGACCCATTCTGGAACTTTTCTGACATTTCTGTGACTTTTAATGTTTTACTATTTTTTAAAAAATGCGAGTTCTCATCTATTCTAATTTTCTTAGTTTATTGTTTTGTGAGTATTATTTTATCACTCCCTCCTCCAGATTTCCTTTTCCCTCATACTGTCTTAGGCTTTTCAGGCCCTGCAGTGCCCCAGGAACTGTCCATGTGAGATCGTGTGTGCACATACGTGGTGCTTATAAGAATACCACTTATTCCACCTGGTCCTTTAACTGTTGCGGGGGGAGGGTTGCCTTTGAAACTCTTTCTTCCATTTTTCTTCTGTTATTACTCCTGGTCTAGAACCAAATCCCATCTTTTTTCTGGTCTAGTTCTGTTGGAGATGACTGGCAAACAAAAATGTACCTTTTGCTCTGGTGGATTTTATTTCCTTTGACAACAACGTCTGCCTCAGTCCTCCTGGATATGACCCTGGCTCTGTCTTTCTCTGGTTATTCAGCAGCTCTGTTCAGGTTTACCTCCATTAAATCTGCAGTTACTTTGAATGACACTTGCCAGTTGCACCTTACTATTGCTCTGTAGCTGTATGAGACTGGATTCAGCATGTTGGCCTTAGACCTAAGTCTCCAACATTATCCTAACATTTGTTTTGTGTTGTTGCTCATTGCTCTTTGAAACCTCACTGTGAGGTAGTTGGGAGAGTGCATAACAATACAAAACAGCATTCTTTTTTTTTTGTGCTTGTTTTATCTTCACAGTCAGATTTTTTACTATGGTTTCTGCTTTCCAATTGCTTTACTGTTAACCTTGCTTTGTGCTCAAATTCCCATTTGACACTAGCGGGTTTAATCTTACTGTGTTGTTCTGTGGCCTCCGGCTGTTACAAAATAAGGTTACAAAACTTGCTCTCAGTTTCCTGGCCACAGCTGATACCTGTGTGCTGCCAGCAGACCGCTTTCTGAACCAGAGCTGTAATCCACTGTAGCAATACCTGACACACAAAAAGGATATGCCAGTTCTGATCTTATCTTACAATGTCTGCTTGAGGTTTCAGAAAGCTGTCAAATCTTTGCTTTTACTGTAAAACCTCTTTGCTAATTTACATGACGTGTATGTGGTTTGCCTTAAGCTGGGTATTCAGGACTACCAAGTAGGCACATTCCTCTGTTTTGTGATGTTACATCTGAAATTTGGTGAGATTACTGCTAAGCCACTTTGAAATGAAATCCTGCCTTGCCTGTGCATCCTGGCACTATCTATGTGGGGTAGAATATGATGTCTCAGGGTAGGTTTTCTTATAAGGTGGTCAGGCTCAGACTTTGAACTGTTACAGTCTGTACAGCCTTGTCCTGGAAAGAGCTATATTAGTTGTCCTAAAGCATCTAGCAGAAACAGCTCTTAGAAGCAGAAATCTCTCTTCCTTTCCTGTCTGGAGAGTCTGCAAAAAATGCATTTGCTTGCAGATGCTTGTGATTGACTTTCATACAGTACTTTGTACAGTATACAGTACAAGTACCAAACTTGTGCCATTCACCCAAAAGGGAATTCCTCCATTTTAAATATCATTACTGACACGCTCTTTCTGAGCATACCTCCTTTCTCTGTTGGAGCTATGCTAGTAGATGCTGTAGGCTGACTTTACATAGCCACTAATCCTACACTCCTTATGAGGCATCACATGTTCACTCAAACTGTTCTGTAAGGCTGTGGCAGCTTATGACAAATGCTTTCCTTTTAGTTTAACTCTTTAAAATGTCTGTTCTTTAGTCTATGACTTTCTCCATATTTCTTCACTTTGCTTTAGCTGCCTCAAGGAGTCTGTGCTTTTAATAAATGTGTACAAAGCCCATATAGTTGGCTGTCCCTGTTGGTTGCTGGATTTGTTTCACACTTTCTCATCCAGGCATTTCCCAATTGCTTGTGTCTTTCAGAATTTCCCCAATGCTGAGTCCTGGTGACCTCAGTCCTGGTGGACTCCAGTTCATCAGCCTTTAGCCTGCCATTCACTTGCTGGCACTTGGTCAGGGTTTGTCATACCTGGATACCAGGATCTCCAGTTGCCACATCATTAGTGTCTTGCTTGACACACAACAGGCCAACTATGAAGTCTAGCTGATCCCCTTAGTCTGTGCAATGTTTTCTTTTTCTTTCACTCTTCTTCTGGCAGAGCCCTTGATGGTGTCTGGGTTCTCAGTAGGTGTCTTTCAATCTGGATTGCTCTCCTGGAATCTGTTCATGGCTGTTTAGCGATTGCTGTCAATATTATGTCCCTTGGCTTATTTTGGTGTACCTGCCCTTGCAGTTTGTATTTTCCCTAGGTCTAGATCTGCTTGCTTGCCCAGTCTGTCTGGTGAAATGGATTAGATGTCCTGTCTCCTACAAGTGAAGTTTTATAACTAATTTTTACAATCATTTACTAGTTATGAGCACAGTAAACACATCTTTCCTCTTTTAAGCACAAATGAATGTCTAGTTTCATTCTGCTCGGTCTCAGCACTCAAGTTGCAACAATGAACTTTACTTACTGAAGTGCTGCAGCCTTGATGGACACACAAATTCCCTACACCTACTCCAGACTCCTCTTTCCTCCAACACCTAGTCCTTTCCCTGCTTTCCATGCAGGAAGCTAATCTGCCCTGTTCACTTTCTGCCAACCACTTCTTTAGTGGATGTTAATGAACAGTTTTCTAAGGAAGGCTGTGTATATATTTTACGAAAAATAAGATCTTAAATCACCTATTGTATCAGGAACATAGCAGTGTCCTGCGGGAAGTGAAGAGTCATAGTTGCATTGACGTCTGAATTATCACTTCATTTGAGCATGATAATACTCAGCATCTCTCTGGCAAGTTAATCTTTCCTTCTGAATTCAGTGTATCCTTCCACCCATTCTTGTCCCTCAGAAGATGGCTTTGTGCCATTTAATTCCTCTTTCTGTTGATTTCCCTTTCAAATCTCGGTCATGAGAATGAAAACAAATGCTTTTTTAAAAAAGGAACATTACCCAACAAAGGCTTAAGGGGATCACTTGGTCTTGAGTCTGTCTCATCACGTTTGCAGCTCAAGCCTGGAAAACCACTGTGACTTCAGATGTCACTTGAGATTATGCTTAAATCTGAGCACATATTTAAATGCCTTCCCAGAAAACCACTTCACTTTTATATGAAGCAGGTGTCTACTGACTGAGTGGCAGAGTCACAGATTTAAAAATAGTATTCAGGGATGTCTTCATGCCTCTGAAGCATGCCTTCCGTGCAGCAGGCCCCAGAACCCAAGTGATGAACCCTTGTAGTCAGAAGGACTCTGTATAAGTGTGTCGGTTTCCCACAAAACACTTTTTCAGGACTGAGGCCTACATAAACAACAGAAGAAAATTTTCTGCATTTCTGTCTCTTCACAGTGTGTTCCCAGCAATGGTTTCAGAGAGTGAACAGATCCAAAGAATGAGGCAAAGTATGCACTTGATGCTTCTTTGCTGATTGGAGACATGGGAATGGATGTTGATATTTTGGAAACTGTGAAGCATGCTTCCTAACCTAAACTGTTTCCCGATTCTCTTGTGACTCAGAGGAAAGTAAGCAGATCTTCTCTGCTTGTACTCCAGTGGTATTTGAGTTACTGAAACTGCACAGGATGGTTTAAATTAGCTCTGAACAATAGAGCCTATTCAGGCTTTTGTTGAATCCACTAAACCCTTTTTGTCTGGTTATAAGAAGACTGTGTTTATAATTGAATTGATTTTCCTACCATTTTTATAATGTTAATAATTTAAAATACATTGTAAGACTATATTTTAGTACAGGATTAATTTGTTTGTTCCAATTACCAACTTCCTATTAAATATTTTGACTAAAATTGATTGCCTTATTACATGTTCATGCTAATTAAATAAAATTTCAGAATCTTCATCTACTAAAGCAGAGGATATACTTCAGTGGAACAAAGTCTACCATGATGCTGGACAGAATATGAATACCTAGCTGGGCTTCGTGTACTTCTGTTGCAGTGGCAGTCACTGCCTATTCTGACTTAGTGATACGACAAATAAGAAATGGGAAGACTTACTTCAACTATGGATTCATTTCCTTACTCAGCCTTTCTCCCAGCTGAGGTGTAAGAAAGGTGTGCCATGTGCTAGAGAAAAACAGGATCCTGTTTTTCAGCAGGAGTGTTGTCACACCAATAAAATCACTGCCAACATCTCATTGAAGTCAACTGAGCAGCGTGAAAGGCAGTTGGTTATGTGGCTATTTGATACACGAAATCTTAAAAATCAAGAGTGCACAAAGGAATAAAGGGTACTTACACATAGGCAAAAGTTCTGCACGAAATCACCCATTTATCAGTTGACTAATTGCTTTTCTGAGCAATTATTTAAGTCATTTGGAATGAATTGAAAAGGAAATGGTTTCCAAAAGCTTCCTTCCCCAGTCATTTTGTCCTCTTACCAAAGACGTGGATAGTTGTCCAGTTGCTGTCTTTTGCCCCAAAGAAGACTCTGTTTCTGATATTGTTGGTTATATTTGGGCATTGCAGATCATGGGGATTTCTGTTTTGTACGTGTGACAGCTAAGTGGTAAAGCAGGGAAAGTACCCTAATTATTCTCTGTTTAACAATATCTTTCATTAGAGAAGCGTATTCTGTCTGTTGTGAGTGCAGGAACATGGAGTGAGAGCCCACATGGAGGCTGCAGTGTATATAAAAGAGAGCTCCAGAAGATTTGGGAGAACCAACCAAACGTCAGAGGTACTTTATATCACTTCTTTACTGAGTTGGAAATATATTTTGAACATATAGAACGCCCATTGCAATTTCCCATGCTCTCAGCATGGCCTGAAAATCATTACCTGCACACCGAGGAACTCCCAGAAGCCCTTAAGGAGATTCCAGCTTCTCTTTTACTCTTCTTTCTTTTGCTGCTGCTGCTCTGAGAAGACAATCTTTCAAACTGCATGTTTCATCACTCCTATTGCAGCCACCGTGGGAGGTTGTAAGTGTTTGGCACTACTGAAATCAACAGCCTGTTTGATAAGACCTTGGAGTTCTTTGTGGCTGCGGGAGGAAAGCAGACGGCTCTGCTGCAGAAGCTACGGCATGAGATGATGCTCTTGCTCAGCAGCTGGCTGCAGCCGGTGCTGGCTACTGCTCTTAAGTCTTACTCTGCCAGCAAAGCCTCCTGGAGACATGGCAAAATTTGTTCTTTGATGTTCTTTATTACCTCCATAAATATATTTGCTAGACTGCTAAAATGGCATGGTTTGGGGGAGAGGAAGAGATAGATTGTATTTACAGGGGAGTTTTTGCTAGCATAGATGTATTTGGTCGAAATGGTGAATGTCTTTGCACTCCGAAGTGAACTACTTCAGCTGACAAATGCACAATGTCACTGTCAGAGAGTAGAAAAGCGTGGTAGCACAGGAGCTTTGATTTCAGGACTGGAAATAAATATATATACATACATACATATACAAGTATATACAAGTATTTATGTTTTATAATGCTGATATGTGTATAAACATTTTATATAACTTACATACATATGTGTTCTAAACAATATCTAAATCAAAGTCCATCTTTGCTGTGACTTCTGTAAGACCATCCAGAAAAACGAACCTCATCATGAAAACAGAGGAATGGAATATAACAATATAAAGTTATATGTGCACGTACGGTTTCTCATCATGTCTAAACCCTGGAGCTGCAGTTAAGCACTCTGGTTGTGCTCAACAGGTCATGCAGAAACACAAGACTACTATTTGCAAAAGAAAATGTTGTGTCTAGTCACTGTCCTTAGCAAGGACAGATCTTTTAAAACCGTTCATTCTTTCATAGTCAAATGGGTTGATTCACATTTAGACACAGAAGAAAGGGAAAAAGATTTGGAAGTTGTTTGGAAAATCTATTTGTAAGTGTTTGCTACAGTTGGAATCTGGCTTGGAGTTTTAGGGACTCTGTCCTTTATTTAGGTTGACACTATGTACAGTGTGTCCTTCTAGGGTTCTGAATGCCGAGGAGAAATATGTGTTTTCTAATGACCCCTTTATGATCCGAAAAACATGTCAGCTTACATTCTGACATGAGCGGCTTGTTACTCAGCCCGGGAACACAGGGGTTTTTTGCCTTAGGGGGAACTGGGTGAGACTTTCAATACTGCTACGTGGGTAAGATACTCTTAATTAGTTTCTGTTTGTTGCTTGGCCTGGCTGGGAACATTAATAGTTGTGTGGAGCTGCAATGTAACTCAGGGAGACTATAAGCTGTCTTATCTTCCCACCACTGCCAATTCTTTGACACTGATTGACGTCCTGAAACAAGGACCAGAATGGCCAGACAAGAAAGTTGCTTATTGAAACAATGAGTTTCCTGAAACAAACAGAGCAGTTTTGCATCAGCAGGCCTGTTCCATCCCTGGAACAATGCCAGACATTTGCATCGGCTAAATGAGATTAGTGTTTTGCAAAGTCTTCTGGAAGTCTTCGTGTCACTATGGGCACCAGCAGATAAAGCAAACGTGATAAGGACTGAGGTCATGGAGAAGAAAAGGGAAGGAAAGTGAGATCTGAGCCAGGTATTTAAACTGCTGTGATAGTTAATTAAAATGATGTAATTGCTGCTATATTAATTTCCCTTTCCCTTGCCCTGACATTTACCTCAAACCAACTCTTTGTTATCTAGCACTTTTATTCATTTTCTCACACCAACAAAGCAGCTGTGCTAACACCCTGAAGGTACTCTAACTGTCCTCAGAGTGGAGCCAAACATCTTCAGTCCTCAAAACGAAAGCCAAAGGCATGGCCAGAAAATAGAACAAATTGGGATAACCTTGTTGGGTTTCCTTCCAAAGCTGGTCCCCATATTGAAATTGTTTTGTGCAACACAGCGTGGCAAAGACTAGATAAAACTTTTCAGTTTGGTTTCACAGTTGTCGAGTTGACTTCTAAGAGACAATGTTGAGCTACTTTCAAGAAAGAATTAGTTCAATTTTGGTTTCTTGAATTGTTAAATATCAATGAAATTTGTCCTCTTTTTTCCTCCATTGTCTTTAGTGTTAACGGCTACTGAATATGTGCCGTATAAACAAATATATATGTATTTTTTCTTTACAGATTGGTCACAAATATCCCTGGCTAATGATGCATGAGCCAAGTTCTTTGGTGGCACACGTTCACTGTTCGTGTTCTGCTCCCCTAGGCCTGAGCACACAAGCACAGACCTGCACATCCTGGCGTAAAATGAACAGTCCCATGAGCCAAGACTTTCTCCCTTCATACATTTTAGAAGGAGAAGGAGGAAAAAGCCCCATGAGATATCCTTCAAAATCTTAGAAGGGATTGTTTACAGGTTCATTTTCTGAACACCTAACTTGCTCATTTTCATGGCATGAGCAAAGCCATCACCTGAGAGATTTGGTATTTGGCTCTGCGTTGTCTTTTTTAATGACAAGTGCTCGTTACATTTGGCATTGTGTCCACTGCAAAAATGTCCCTGCTGTGTCCCGTCCTCCTCTGTCGTAAAGTGGGGAAGATGGTTATGTCAGGTAACTCCCCTCAGCTCTGAACATGCTCGCCGTGGAAAAAGGCCAGTTCTGATTGTTGGGTGGAGAGAGACCATGCAATCTGTCACTCTTTTGGTACTTCCCAGCTGTATCTGTTTGTACAAAGTACTACGCACAAACTGCCATTTGCCCAAAGAATTCAGCACATACGGAGTATAAACAAGGTTTAAGCAGTTTGGTGAATCATATGCAAATTTATTCTCTTTTTTTTTTTAGATACAACAGCTGGACGTGATAGTCTTCGAAAGCACAACAGCATCAGGAATTCATTTGCTGTTTTCAAGAGACAATTGGCCTTAATTACCTGATCCAAAGAAATGGAGTTAATGTGGTGCAACAAGGAAATGCCATGCCCCATTAATAAAAAGATGTTTTCAGTTAAACCAATGTTGTGGTGCCAGAGTTGCAGTGTGCTTACTTGAATAAGCCCGATTGTGGAAGAAAAACTTGGTTAAGGAAAAAAGATCTCAATCCTGAAATCCTTGCTTAGAATAAACTGTGCTACTCTGATCTAAACTCTTCCTAAGGGTGAGATTTGTGCAAGTACCTGTGGCTAAGAAGTGGTGTTCAGGTAGACAGACAGTGTTCAGGTAGCAAATTTAAGCCCTATTTCAGTATTTCCCCATTACTAAACAGACCTTTTAGCCAAGTGTTTAGCTTTGTCTACACATTTAAATCTTCCTGAAGTGATCACAGCATAAAACGTAAAGCTATACATAAGCTCTGTTGCAGGCCAGATATGCATTTTTCAAAGAACTCTTAAATATTTTGTCTTAAATTTGAAAGCAAATTTNTAGAATGCACACGTCTATATAGGTAATTAATATATATTATATAGTTTCAACATGATATCTGTATATTTTTGTATAAGTAAATACAAATATTTTTAGAATTTATGTAAATATTTTAAAATGTGCAAAGTCACATTTCTTTTATGATGGAAAAGCCAATGAATGATATAAATGAATCCTATTTAATATCCTTGATCTTTTGCTCTGAACTACAGGAAGCTAACAAATACAAAATAAAGGCCAGCATCAGGCTACAGAATTAGAGCAGATGATATGTTCTATAATTGGGTCTCTTTTCTTCTTATTTAGTTCTACAGCATACGTGACTGCAAAATTTATACCTTCCAAATGTATTGGAACAGTCCGTAAAAACGGGGGATCTGGAGAATTGTAGGTCAGTCAGTCTCACCTCTTTCCTTTGGAAGGTGATGAAGCAAATAATTCTGGAAAACATTTTGAAACTTATGAAGAACAAGATAATTGAGAGCAGCTTCTGTATTTGTCTTAAATATTGCTTCCTTTTCTTTCATGAGCTTTATAAAAAGTAGGCATGATCACTCATTTTCCAGTCTGATCCTTAAGAAAGACAGATTTATCATGCTAAAGTATATATACTCTTCCCTGAGTGTACAGTCTATACACAGAAACTGGTGTTGTAATATTAAAACCACAGAGTTTACCTTCCCTATAAGGACCTTCTCTGTTCAGCTGACTTGTCATACCAGAGTAATGTTTACTGTCTACTTCATTACTCGCCTAATGCATAAGGTCATGTGTAAACCTAGAAGGTAATAGATTAAAATCTCTTCTCCAATGAAGGCAACGAGACCTTTCATATTAATTTCAACAGCGCCAAGATTTTACTCTGTACATGGCATAACAATCTACAGGTCCTATAAAAGTACACTCTCTAACATAGCAGTGATATTGACAGGACTCTGAGGATTAGAGCAGAGACACAGTCCAATTTTATGGAAACAGTATTCTAGTTTCTATAATGCCAATGACAGAGCTCTTTCATAACTACAATAACCTGGTCATCTGTTTTTTTCCCCTTTGCTTATTTTATGAATGTTTATAGATGTGGGCAGTTGTACAAAAATATGTTTTTTGGACTATAACAAAGCTGTTTTCTGTTAGTGAGACAGCAAAAACTTGCACTTCTGAAAAGGGCACTGTAGTGTCACATTTATTTATTCCCTGGGTAAAGTGTGGGTCCGTCAGTCTCTTTTTTCTAGTATTTTTTTTTTGGTATCCGTTTTGTGAAATAAAGTTGGCTGCATGCTGAGAATATACCCAATAATTTAAAACCAAAACTAATTTATTCAGTTTATTTAGAAGTACGTCAGGATCAAAATCTATGAAGAAAAGAACGACCTAGGCAAAACAGGGTTTATAGGATTGCAATTGGTTTTGGGAGGGCTATGCTGTGTCCATAAACTTTCTTCTTCCTTTTGAGCTTTCCTGCAAACAGATCTCTGCAGAAGTGAAACATTTGATGTTTATCTCTTTTACACAGGGTCCTGTAACTCTGGCTGCTTTGTAGATTCCTCAAGGGCCTCAGAGGAGGCTTGGATTTTTGGCTGCCACCTCTTCCCTGCAGGTTCATACAGTTTTCTTCTTCCAGACCTGTTTCTTAGGCTATGTCCTTTGACCAATTACAATTAAAATTACCGCAGAAGGTTTAAATTTATCTTAACAACCCACAGTTCTCTTCTCCAGGATTAAATAGGGGCTAACCAATTCATCTTAACATTCAGAACCATTAAACCAGAACAAAAACATTTGAGAGAAAATGTGGAGCAAAAGAGCAAATGACAAGCACAGTTGGTTCCCCAGGTATTCACCCAGCTCTGTCCAAACAAGCTACCATGGACAACCAAGTGTTTGCCAGGTCTTGGATTCATATAATTTCTCATTTCTTACTTCTCTCTGTACTTGGAGTCTTTTATCGTTGTGTCCTACTGAGCTGTACTGAGCTTCCTCTCTTGGACAGCGAAGGTTTTAGAGATTTGTTACTTGATTTTCCTTTGTATTGGGTATTCGCAATAATTCAGCATGCTGACAAGTGAGGAAGGTGTCACTTACACTGCCCAAAAGGCCAAGCATATGGCCATGAGCCAACTCATAAAGATTTACAGCAGGTTTGTGGCACAAGGACAGAACCCCCAAGTTGTTGGTGGTTCCATGGCATCCTTTGTCCCCATCTCACATCACAGAAAATGCAACTAAATATATTACAAAATGCCAAATTATCCCATCTGCAATGGGTTTAGACTTGATAGCCTTCTGGGCAGGGCCCATCTTGGTCCACGCAAGATGCACTTAACGCTTTAGGTCCTTGACCCTTACATATTAATGTAATACCAATCAATTAATAATGTCTTCTTGGGCTTGAAGTAGTCCATGGGCTTGTTCTCAGCAGAATTCCACTTGGCAAGTTTATTTTTTTGATGTGCTAACAGCACTAATCAGCCAGTAGCTTTTTTTGATGTGCTTTAGCTCAGTTTTGCTGCTGTGCCCAGCCTGTACCCAGCCCACAGATAAGAGCTGAATCTGCACAGACCTGCCTTTCTTTATGTGATCATGCTTGTACTTTCTATTCACAGAATATCAAACACAGCATAGTTGTAGCCAAAGTATGCTTGTTTTGCTGTGTTCAGATGATCTAGGCAGTGGGTTGCTGCCACTCGAGTAAGAGTCATCCTTTATAATATTTGAGATCAGTGGGATTTTAGGTAATTCGTATATGGGTAAAAGGCTGACTGAAAAAAAGGACCAGTCCTTTTGCTTTGGGAAAGTACTGAATGTACTGAAAGGCAGGCAAAAACCCTCCTGCACAAATGAGTTAAGAATTTCCATGATCTTTGTTCTGTGCTCTCAGCCCTGGTGCAGGTTTCTCCTTTATGGGATAGTGTTATCTCGTGTCATACTGTAGTTCCGGCCTGAGCTGGCCCCTGGTGACACAGCGGAGGAGGCAGCCTGACGGGTCGCCACTGATCCCCCGTCTCCATATCACCTAGCACTCTGTCTCTAGCTTTGTTTATGCCAGCTTAGAGATACCAGTTGTATGTTTCCATTCATTACTGCCCCCGCTCCCTTTGGTAACACTACCGAGCACTTCAGTTTCTATCGTGCATCCTCTTGAGAGGACAGATGGAGTTTTTCCCTCTCCGTGTGTTGCTGTATTTTGACAAAGGACTTACAATATGTAGTCTCCCAGACAGGAAATACTGGGCATGTAAGACTCTAACACATCTTGGTGATACATAGCTAAAAAAGGTGGAAGTGTTAACAGGGAGAAAGGTTTTCACTGCAAATGTCAGTTCTGTTAGTTTCTGCTTCTTACACTCTGACCTGCAGTTTCTTTGCATGCTGGGATCTTTTGCAGTGCAGCATTTCAGAGGCAGAGGCTGGGACTCACTTGGTTATAAAGGGCTTAAAAATTTCCCTGAAGTCCTTGAGAGGTGCCAAACAGCACATGTTACCAAAGAGTTATTTGTGTGCCAGAATTCAGAATAGTTATGTTAAAATTAGGAAATTGGTGTTTCTACTGTTTTCTGGGGACCTCTGGGATCTGCCTGAGAACTGGAAGTATGAGGAAGCCAGTTGCAACCCTTACCAGCCTGCAGTTGCTGTGATGCTGATGCAGTATTTAGCCGTTTTAGAGCAACGGGTCCGTGAGAGTTGCCAGAAGCCCTTTTCCAAGGGGACTCTTGCAGCTGAATGTGCTAGGTGTACAGCTCTGGTCATCCCTTGGGCCTCATTTTGCCATCTTAAGAAAGATGCTATCAGGGATGGCAGAGCATCTGCAGGCTCTCTAGCGATGTTCTTCGAACAGAGGCAACCCTCACTGACCCAACAGCTAGTTTGTTTCTGCTTTGTATATGTGCAAAGGACACCTCACCAGCCATAGAAGCAGCCATCCTCTTTTGAAAATGTTTGCGCTACGCCACACTTGTATTTAGACCCTGAGATCCAGTTAGGATGGACAGGAGTTTCCCTCAAATAAGAATTGCTGAATGGAGGTCTCTGAAGGATCACGTTATCTGGAAACTTTAAATTTCATCCCCTTTGTGTCAGCATTACCCTTCACACAAAATGTTCGATTTTGTAAGGTTAAGGAGAGCAAATAAAATGCATTAATTATTCAGTCCTGTTCAAAGTTTATTCAAGTGAGTGGCAGCAGGATCTTCTTATCTTAAGCATGGAAAATTGAATATTTCAGATACAGTGAATCTGGCAAATAAAGATTTTGTGGAGTGGTTACCTGAATTTCATTAGTTTGCTCTGTTGTGTTTTGATTTCATGAAACATAGCTGAGATATCTCTTTATTCATAAATGCATAAATCTGTATATATTGGTAAATGCCTGACATGTTGAACAGTTGTTTAATGACAGGATTTTAAAGACATGAATAAACAGAATTTTTAAACATGTTTGTTATTCCTTCCACAGTTGCCTAATGACAGTGTTTGCATTGGTTTAACTGATTCTAAGCACACAGTCTGTGTAAGGCCATACCAGCAAAATACTCCTGTGAGCAGACAGCTGGGGAAGGGCCCCACGCAGCCAGAGGAGTGTTAAGTTGGTAAAATCCATCTTCTAAAAGTACCAGGTTGTTTGTGGAGTATGTGAACAATGACACACACAAACTGCTTGAAAACTGTAAGTTCAGATATCCGACTGGACTCAGATCTAAGAATTTCTGGTCTGTTGATTCAGCCTTTGAATCTGTTTTGCTTCACTGCTTCTGGTAAGCAGATGTAAAGGGCATGTTTACACTATCAGATAACTTCTCTGTCTAGTTTACACCTGGTCCCCTGCCTAAATGTTAGTTCATTCCCCGGCTTCCTCTTCCGGTCAGTCAGTCCTCTCCAAAATAAAATGTAGATTTGCCTCTGGGGAGAGTTTCTCCCAGTGCCCATACTCAATAGACTCTGGAGGTCACACCTGGACTCCCTTTGCACCATGCAAGCCTCCAGCACTCCCTAACAGGATTTGTACCCTGACCTACTCCTCTGAGCTCCCATGAGGATGCCCTCACCTTACCGTCTCTATTTTAGACACTTTGAGATGATTTTTCTGCTCCCGCTCCATTGTGACTTGGTGTCCAAAGCAGATGTGCAGTCAGATGCTGTGCAATGTGGACATAGACAATGTTGGCTTGATATGGAGGTATCGCTCTCAGGGATGGGATGTATGTAGAAGTGTAGACACAGTCACTGTTACCTTCCTCCATGAGAGTTATCATGTGGTGTCTCAATCTTATTCAGACTCACGTCACAGGAATGCTATCCTAAACATCACCTGTCTTGGAAAATATGGCAGAAAAGATCCACAGCACCTCTTGAAGGGTGAACAGTGTGGATCAACTGGGCTGAATAGTGGCAGTAAATTTTGAAGTCCTGGGATGGCTCTAGGTAAATTTGGCGTGGATTTTAAGAATTGCGGGGTTTGTAAAGGACAGGTTGGACCACATCATGTTGGACCACATCTATTTACTCACCATGTGCAGATGTTCTCCTACATATGTGATCTTAGAGGGCACTACAACATCAGCCAGGGGTGGGGACACTTCTTCAGACAGGTGCTCTCTTTCACTCATAAGTGCCTTCTGTTTGTACTGCAGCAACGGCCAGACGCCTCAAATAAACTCATGGGCCCATTGAGCTGTACAAGAGGCAGCCAGTGGCACCAAACCACAATGCCTCTTTCCAGACAATCTCTCTGTTATGATTGCTATTTTAGAAAAATTATAACATTTGCTGTAGTTCTTGATTGGAATAATGCTGTAGAAAAGAAAGAAAGAAGGAAAAGGAAACCTGTAAGATGCAATTAAAACTTATTCTGTGTTTCACCAGTGAGCATACCCTTTTTATATCTGAGCTCAGCTTCTTAAAAAGGTGAATTTATTATTCCCATCTTTGGGAGCTAGAAGGAGAATCCTCCTTCCTACAGCAGTACCTCAACCCATTGTATCAGCTGAGAGTGTACAATCAGATACTTCTCTAGAGACTACTTGAATAAAGTGCCAGTTCCTGAAGAATGCAGCTGAAATCCATGTTGACTTGGTCAACATTTCAAGAAATCAGTCTCACGGTGTTCTTGTCTTTTCCTTTCCTATTAGGCCTTGAAAGCAATGTGTAAGGACTGGCATAGAAAATACAAATGGGCCATGGTTTGAAAAACAAATTGCGTAATTCTTTGTAAGATTCAAAAGACGCATTTCAACGTTGCAGTGTAGGTCTAACTTAGAACATAATGCCATAGCTCTGATGTCATCGTATGCACCGATGATAACTTAGGCTAAAAAGAATTGTCAGATATGGGGAAGATAGAAAATATGGTTTAAGTCAGCTCAAATGAAAATTCTTGCAGTAATTGTACTCAGTGTTTTAGTGCATCTATAACAAACAGGGAAGCGAGAAGTGTTAAAGCGCTGCCTACACAAATAACTACAGAGAATTTAGTGGCAGGGGGAAAGCTATTACTCAGGCTGTGGAGAAAAACCAGATAGATCAGTGTCTTGTGTTTTTGTCTCACTCTTTGCAAGCTTTTTCTCACAGTTTTTTAAACGCACCCTCTGTTCTTACACTGGCCTTCCTGCCAGTGCCATTCTGCTCCCTCCTGTGCTGCCTCAAATGCTGGCAGCAAAGTGAGACTTGCTGGAATGATAATCTTGGTGCTGCCTGGATGAGAAGCACTCAGAAACAGCCTTCTGGTCCTGTTTTGTTTTTCTGGTACCTCACTCCTCTCTGCCATGTGATAGGGTGGAGGGGTGACGGAAAGGGATGCGGGAAGAGCACATCAGCAGTGACAGCAGACAACCACTCAGCTGAGAAAGGCTGGAGTGGCTGAGTGAAGACGTACTCCTGACTGCCACCCCAGCACAAGCCACCAGGGCTGTGAACCAGACGCAAATTGGGAGCTGTTTAGACACTTTGCACAAGACATTGCTTCTGCTGTATCCTGTTAGGACTTCATTAGAGGGGTGAAACTTGGATGTCAATCCAGACAGGGATTGCCCTAGGTGAAGGGCACTGCAGCTTCTTCTGTTTGTGTTGTCCGTTGCTGTCTGTCTGCTCTGTGTTGTGTGAATCTGGCGGTTCCTTCATCCACGGCAAAGCTGAACTTTGCCTTGTATAACAGGGCTACAGGATAGGGCTGGTTCATGATCCAAAACCTTGGAATAAGGGACGCTGCCAGCCAGCTTTTCCCACCTGACACTGGAAATATGCTTAAAGGATGTTAAAATTCTTGGACCGGCACAGAATCACAGAATCATAGAATGTTAGTGGTAGGAAGGGACCTCTGTGGGTCATCTAGTCCAACCCCCTTGCTGAAGAAGGGTCACCTAGAGCAGGCTGCATAGGACCTTGTCCAGGCGGGTCTTGAATATCTCCAGAGAAGGAGACTCCACAACATCCCTGGGCAACTTGTTCCTCCACTGCTCTCCTTACCTCACTTCTATATTTCCCCTGAGGTTAATCAAGATAAACTTATGAAATCTGGGCATTTGCAATACAGGACTCAAATAATTGATGCTGTAGCTTTTGTTCACTGACTATTGTGTGTGAGAATGACCAGAACAGCCATCTTTTCTTGCATTCTCCCATGTGACTTTACAGAGACTTGGTACACCAGAGGTGTTTACTTTTGGGAAGTCCACCAAAGTGTTCACCGATACTCTCTATAGTAAGCAGCACTACTGCCTTTAGAAACAGAGGTCCTGAAGTATTTTGTTTCTTACATTTAGGTTTATAGCCAGAGTCTTCCTCTGAAACTCCTTCCCTAAAGGTTTTAAGGAGGTATTAAGATAATATTACCTTTTCCTTCCAAAAGAAAGTGGTTGTCTCAGCTGAGAGACTTATTCACTGCTGGTTTTGACTCTGCAGCTCCTTGGTCATACTATCCTGAACTTCGTAAATGAGTTTTAGCTTACTTTCCCATAAGCTTACACTGTTATTCCAAGAAATTGTTTCGTATGCCTGACCTGCTTGTTCCCCGCCCTGTGCATCTGTTTTCAGCCAGTGCTGGAGGTAAAGTTTTGATCTGAACCAGTACAGCTGCTCCTGCACTCCTGGTATCCACTTCAGAGCTGCTGAGAATGGTTGCGAACTACTGAGGGTTAGAACTTTTTTTAATTTGTCAGTTCACAGATTTTTGCTATTTTAGTTTGTTCAAAAATATGGGGTTTGTGATTTAACCATCCAGAGCATGGAATAGACAATCATCTTCATTGATCACTTTATCATATATGCGACACAAAGTACAAAGTACAGACATATACCGAGGGCAAAATTATGTATGTGTGCATATGCACATATATATGTAGATAGACATAGCTATGGATGTATATATATTTCTACATGCATGTATACACACACGCACAAAGGGAGAAAAAGATGGAACAAGAAATAAATAGATAAAATCATCGTAAACTTTTCTTGATTTAATTCTGCACTTCTAACATTTTCCCTTCTAGTTTCATGACTTGAGGCTGTGATAGACCTTGGGCTGTATTTTTTGGTAGCATTGTTCCTAACGAAGGCCAGGCTGAAGAAATATTGTAAAAGGTTATTCTGGATAACAGGAAGCAATAATTCACACCAAAATGAAAAGAAAACTTCAGCCAGACTTGCTTCTTCAGAATCTACTCTTCTTTTTTCTTTTTCCTGACAATCAGACACATTTGGCTAGCAAGCCAATAAATCTTGTAAAATGTTTAGTGCTGTGCTTCTGAAAGCAAAGATGGAGGCATGGCCTTCATGAGACTGTCCTGTAGGAAAAAGAGGAAGGACGAGTTGTCCCATGGATTGATGTGTACCAACACAATTGATATTTAATGGAAGTGTTGACATGATTCTACACAATTTTTTTTCAAAAACTAGTAAGAAAAGGACACATTTTAGGTTGCTGTATATTAATTAAGTTCTGTTGGGTTGGTGTGGGAAAATCTTAAATATCTTTTTTTACTTATGACAACTCTTACATGTATCAAAGACTCACAGCTCTGGGGAGGCCAAAAGGCTTGAGAAATCACCCAACCTGATTAATACTATGTCTGAAGCAACAATCTGGATGAAAAAAAAAGATAAATCAACACTATTGATTAAAACATTTTGAAATGGAGAGTCTTGAGGCAGTGGGAGTTCAAAGTAGGAGGCACTTCCTAAATGAGGGTACAGGAACAATTATTTTCTCTCTTTTTCAGTCTTGTTTGCAGGAAAGCCACACCCTAAAATCCTGTTAGGAGCCAGGAACCAGGAACTGGACACCTCTTGATCCTGAGGAAGCCAAAGAGTGAGGTGACTTTCTGGGCAGCTGCCTTACCTGGTGGTCTGTTTGTTCCAAGCAGCCAGACAGAAGCTCCCCTCCCAGTTGCAGAACGGTGTAGGAGTCTCCTTGTGAAGTTACGTTGTTTTCAACAAGGAAAAGCCCTGGAAACAAATGATCTAACTTCTGATTTAGCAAAATATTTAAAATAAACTAAACTTCTTTCCTCTCCCCTCCTTTCTCACAAGCACTCTGTTCTCTCTAAATTAATTCTGGGTTAACATATTTAACATATTTAAACTGAGGAGTGAATTGAAAAATTTCATATTTATATCTGGATTTTTTTTTTTTTTTCACATCACAAATGCTTTCAGGTGCTTTCTTTGTTTCAGAATCTCTCCCTCACTACTAGGAAAATGTGGTGGATGATTGTGCAAGAGAATGGGAATCATCTTAGGCCAAGGAAAGGAGAGCTCTTCTGCATAGGCAGAGTGAATACCCAAACCGAGGAGATCTGGAAGGGGCTGTCCTTGTATGTCTGATGTCTCTTTTTATGCCTCATATGTCTTTTTTGAATACAGTCAAGCTCCCTGGAAACATGCAGAGAGAAAGTCATTAATGATAAATAGGGGAAAGTGGCAAGATAAGGGTGTGGGGTAAATCCTCAGCCTGACCTTCGTGAGGTAAGGATGTCAAGTGCTGCCCTTCCCACAGTAGGTAGGGTTGCATAGCAACATCATTTGGGTTCCCATGCAAACAGTAAGCAAAAGCAGTTCTCTTGTTTACTTGAGTGTTGGCCTTGCTACCCTTCCCCTTCCCATATGAATGGTACGCTTGGGCAAGTCTTCCCCTCCTATGCACAACCCTCCGTGCTTTTACATCTTCCAGTGTTTTGTCTGCTATGCCAAACTGCTATCTCCTCATCTTCAGTTACAAGCTTCTGTACACACACAGTCTCTTCAAGAAACACAACCATGCTTGAGATAAGTGTGCTCTGAAAGCATGTCCTCTTGTCTCAGTGCACTGCTGTGTGAGGAGAGATGGGCCCCTTGTAGAGCCTGGATTTTTCTTCCTGATTCCTCCAGTCTGTGGAGGGGAAGGGAGACGGACTGCTGTGGAGATATTACCTTCTTCCAAAAATGATGTGATAGAATGTGTGTATGTTATCTTCTTGTATCCATGGAAACAGACAAAAATTAGTCAGTTGGATACAACCATAGTCTTTTTCAGTTTCTGGAAAGGCAAAGGGATCCCTTTCATCCTTGGTCTGGAATTGACAGTCCTGCAACTGGCGTCAGTCAAAGTTATGCTTACTGCATGGAATATTTTTAACATGATACTAGATCCTAAAGTGCACCTAGCTTCAGGAAAGTTTGCTGCTCTTGAGTTTTGAATTTCCTATCTTTTGTTCATTTGTTACAAACCCCCATATTTAGCCTTCCTCAGTAATGTATCTGTCTTATTAAAACCACAACCTGTCTACAACATCGTCGTACCATACATCTGGATAGCGCATCATGAATACACTCCAGCAAGCCCAGAGTGCAGTATATGGGAATCACTTTGTAGTTTTTGTATTTTATATTAATTTTATATTATTGTAAATAAACAGCATGTGAAATAAGTTATAAACCTTGTGAAAATTGTGCTAGTACCTCCTAAATGTATTCACTTGTGAGTATATTCACTTGTAAGTGTTCAGACCACAAATGAGTCTGTACTTTAAAACTGACAGTGTAAGTTCTAATTACTGAAAACTTACTTCCAGACAACAAAAAATGCTTTATGGTGTACACACAACTCTGTTTTGAAACCCTCATCTTGCGATTATGCTATGTAAAAATGTACAGAGAAATCAGTGTCTGTCAAAGCAGGATTCTGGTCCGTGGTCGAATCTCGCAAATTCCATAAAATCACTTTGAAAGCCCCTGACTGCGCAATGTGTCCAACCAGACACAAGGTTCAAAGAAACTCTTTTTTTTTTTTTTCCCCAGAACAGTTTCAGAACTGAAGCTGAGACTTAGCTGTATTACGGTCAAATTGAAGACATCTTTGGTGGCTGTGATTCATGGAAACAAACCCAGGGCTTCCTACAGGCTCCACCTCAGCCAAGAATCTCCAGAGGGCTGTAGCTATGTCCCGTCTGCTCTGATAGGCCCCTACACAATTTCCAGCTCTACCTTCTTTGAAAAAATGTGGAAAAAATAGAGTGCGACTGTGTATGTACGTTTCCTTGTTGATGCCATCATCAATCATTTTTGACTCTGTAACTCATGACTACGATGAATGATGTCTAGAGCTAGGTCTACACTTATGCAGATGCCCAAGGTGAAGGACAGCACACCATGCTGCGTTTTATCTCAGTGTTCCAAATTTGTGGCACATCAGAAATCTTCCTTACTGTTTGCTTAGCTAAAACTCATAGTGTAATTGCTGTCAGAGCCTGGCTGCTTGCAAGCACTCACTTGGAAACTCTCTCCTCGTAAATGTGAGTTCAGAAAGTGAACTGTAATGAGTCCTTTCCTTCTCAATTAACTCAGCATGGAAAGAGGTCTGGTGCTTACAGCCTTGCCTGCAGTTCTGCAGTTGCAGATGAGGATGAAGGCTGGAAGATGTACATGGCATTAACACAACCACAATGCTTGGGAAAGCTCTCTTCTGGGGTAGGAGAATACTCAGGATATCCATGGAAGGTTATCTTCCCTCTGCAGATAGGCATATTCCTTCTTTCACATAATCTCTCTCACTCTGATAGGGGTAGTGAGTGCCTCTAACTTCTACTGAATATTTTGAGTGCACTTCATCCAGCAGAAGGTGAAAAAACAGACTCAGAGACTATTATTTGGCAAGATGTACTGCTGTTAGTTATTAAATAAGTGTGGCTGATTTAGCATTAATGAAATTTGGAGTCTAGGCAAATGTCAGAAGCAAATAAATACTGGACACTTCTGAAATGCAACTAATTTCTTTAGTTTTCTTAATTCTATCTATTCTCAGCACCACAAAAATGGCAAGAAACAGAGAATCATATAATCATAGAGTCATAGAATGGTTTGCATTGGAAGTGTCCTTATAGATCAGCTAGTTCCAACTCCCCTGACATGGACAGGGACACGTTCCACCAGACCAGATTCCTCAGAGCCCCAACCAGCCTGGCCTTGAACACTGCCAGGGAGGGGGCATCCACAACTTCTCTGGGCAACTGGTGCCAGTGCCTCACCACCCTCACAGTAAAGAGTTTCTTCCTAATATCTAACCTAAATCTAACCTCTTTCATTTTAAAACTGTTACCCCTTGTCCTATCACAAGACTCTCTGATAAAGAGTTCCTCTCCAGCTTTCTTGCGGTCCCCCTTTTAAGTACTGGAAGGCTGCTGTAAGGTCTCCCTGCAGCCTTCTCTTCTCCAGGCTGAACAACCCCAACTCTCTCAGCCTTTCCTCACAGAAGAGGTGTCCCATCCCTCTGATCATTTTTGTGGCCTCCTGTGGACCAACTCCAATAGGTTCCATGTCTTTCCGTTTCAAAACTAGAAGGGAAGGACATTAGCTGAAAGAAAGAGTTAGCAGCTGGTTGTTAATTGTTTTATTTTTTTATAAAAACAATCCAAAGAAATGTTTAGAGCTGTAAGGTATCATGAGAGCTTTCCTAGTCTCCCTCTTGTCCCTAGTGTCAGGAACAGCTAAACCTCTATCATTCCTGACAGATGTTGCCCAGTGCTGTGATGAAAGACTGCAGCTGTGGAAAGGCTACTGTTCCGCCAGGCAGCTTATTCCAGTGTTATCCTCACCAAGAGAAAGTTTTCTTTAATGTTTAGCCTTAATTTCCCAATTTTTTTTTCTTTCTCTGATGACATCAGATACAGAGAGTAGTCGATTCCCTGCTCATTTTCAACAGCCTTTTACATATCTATGCCAGCAAACCTTCCGTGCCTGCAGAAAACTTAATCATATTTTAAAACATGAAGATGCAATGATGCAGGACAGCATTTATAACACTATGTGGGTCTGCGAGAAGCTGTGTAGACTGTCATGAACTGGTGTCATGAACTGTCATGAACTGTCATGAACATCAACAGATGTTGAGCCCTCTTCGCTTTGGTTTTGGACACTGATCTTCGTTCAGCCACTAGATCTACAGGGGACCTTGTGTTCCTCATTCATTTCTTCATTCATGTATTTAATTCATCCGTCAGCTAACTTTAAGACAATTATTCCTGAACTAGGAGTCTTTTAAATACTGAAAGTTTTTCAGAATTCCCCAGATTTCCCAAGGCCGCAATACTTTGTGACTTCTGCCCTTTTAACAATTATCCAACGTGTTTCACTCTTACTGTATAATGAGTTATTTCTGTGAAAGAAATGTGAGCCAAATACGTTTTAACTGAAGTTAGAAGAGTACTGGCTAAGCTACAGCGAAAAATAACATTACTCAACATCAAATGAAACAGGAATTTAAATTCATCTGCTTTTCATGCTTGAATGACTTCTGAAATTGTGGAAAAATGTGACTTGTTAAAAGGCATGGGCCATGTGCCGTAATAACTCTTGCTCACTTGAATTTAACAGTCAGATTGAAAATCTTTCCTCTTTCCATATTAAATTTTATTAGGAGTATTAGAGCTAATAATGCTTAATGCAGGTTTTACCCCTCATAGAAAGGATCATTTTCAAATCCAATTCAACTCTGAAGGGTACAGTATTGTAAAACTGGGTGAGGATATAGGTAAAGCTGACTAAACATTGTTACATCATAAATGTTTAACCAGGAAAAAACCTGGTGATTCTGAATAGGGTATCTTGAATCACTGTAGAATCAACTGTGGAGAATCTACTACAGATGAATAGCAGAAATACAAAGTCTGAATCTATTCAGAACACATCCATACAGTATTCTAACTCTCGTGGCTAAAGAAATTTCTCTCTTGGGTAAACATGGACAATTTTGTACCTACTTGACAGAGAGATTTTTGTGTCTAGAGCTAAATCTGTCATTTCATGGGGTATCCAGGGGATTTCCGAGGCAGTATTAACACTGTGAGAAGGGAAATGTGCTTACTTCAATGTCTGTTCGTGGTGCCGAAATTTGATGATATATTTCTGCAAACATAAGTCTACACTTATGGATGTCACTTACAGTTAATCAAAAGCCTTGTGTTATTTGCTCTGGGTAGGGCTTATGTTAGGGTTGATCCTGTCCAATATATGCAATAAAGATCAGGAAAGGGGATGATGTGACAGTTTGCTGGTGGGGACAGCTACAATAAGTTACAGAAGGAACCCACGGTACTAAATTACTGGAAGATGAAATGACAGATGAAATTGCCTTTTAATATAAAGTGATGCACAAGGGAAAAATAATCTTGTATTTATATATGCAGTGATTAACTTTGAACTGCTATTGTCATGCAAAAATGAGATTCTGGATTTATCACAGCCAGTTCCACATACTCAGAGCAGCAGTCAAATTAAAAATTAAATCTAGGGACGTTTTAGTGTGCATGGATAAAGGAACAAAACAGACATCTTTATGCCTCTGTACAAACCCATGATGTGACCTCATCTCGAATACACCATAGAGTTTCTCATTCCTTCACCCTCTCTCATTCTACTAGATAAAAAAGGATAGTAACAGAACTGAAAAAAAAGGTATAAGAAGGGCATCAGAAATGGTCAAAGATATGAGTATTTTGTGCTAGAAGAGGCAAATAAGTAGAATAAGATTCATCAGCCTGGAAACTCCCCAGAGGAGTCTGTAAAATCATGAAATGTCATGAATGACAATACAAAATGATCACTCGTCATGAAATCAGTAGAGGGTATCAAAAGAAACTTGTAGAAGTCTGGTTCAAAATTTTAAGAAGTGGGTATCTCTCCAAGTAATATGGTGCTAAGGCTGTGCTGCAGGACGTGCTAGTTAGAAAATGATGATATAGGTTCAGAAGGTGACTGAACAAACTCATGGCTGTAAAATCCACTGCAATCTATTCAGTACAGAGATGCCATCTTTGGCTCAGAAAATTCATGAGCCATTAATCATTGAAGTCTGGTGAAAATCCTGGGGAAATATTACATTCTTGCACTGTCCTTAGAGTCTCTGTTAGCCATCCACTACTGGCAGTTGATGAAGAAATATACTGGGGTTTCATGTCTTAACTCCGCTTGGCTGCTCAAGGGCCTTTATGATTTATGAAGACCTCCAAGGTGACAGTAAGGATGAGAAGAAGCCAGGAATAACAGAATAGCCAGGAACAACATGATAGCTATGTTAACAGCTATGCTAGCAGCTGGCCTTGATCCTTGTGTCATTAAGTACCTCAAAGCAAGGTAAGTCACCTCCTGCAAGTGCCTATGTCTTCTCTGATTTTGAATAGACCCTGACGATTAGCTTAAACAGGGTGCCTGCAGTTAATAGGAAAAATTCCAGATCTTGTGAGAAGGAGGTGAAGTTTTCAGGATCTAAGAGCTCTGTATTGAGCAGTGTTGTATTGCAACTTTGTGTGGTTGCCTCAGAGGTTCTAGTAAAATTTGTTTCAGAACAGTAATATGAATTTAAAGATGTGTGAATAGCCATATGAGTCAGGTGAAGACAATCATCATTGCTGCTTTCCAATTTGTATAAACAAACTTGCCCAAATCTCCCTAGACAACAGTCTATTCACAGCATACTCCTTCACCCCTGTGCAGCTTTCCTTTCAGTTGTCTTGTTACAGCCTTCCATAACTCTTCATCCATCTGTTTGCCTAGCTTAGTATATTTGTCACCTCCTGTTCTTTCTGCAGTGCTAATACTGACAGCCAAGACCTGCCTAGTCCCAGAGAGAAATGTCTTTGCTGCCCCAAGAACCTCTCTTGTGAATTCCCATTCCCTTGAGAAAGATCCCTCAAGACCTTCATGGCTAAGTGATGACCATATCATCCATCTCTTGAGACCAGGCTTGCCCCAACCTAGGATTTGAAACCAGGTCTCCTGCATCTCGGGCAAGTACAGGAAACTACACTGAAATCTGCGTTCTGCTGGGAGAAACTCTTTTCCTAATAATAAAAATACTGATCACCCTACCAAGGTAAATGAATCTTTCTGTCATGATCTGGCCAGAGGTGCCATTAAACTGCCCCATCCTCATTAAAAGTTACATGACCCACTGCAATCTCTTTACATTTGCTCTTTGTTTAATCCATATTTACATGGTGCCACATCCTACTCATGCAAAAAACAGACATCTGTGCTTCTCCAGCTCTTCCTCTCATTCCACTTGCTCTTTTTTGGCCTATTTTTTACCATCAGGTCTTCAAGAAGTGATTTTAACAAGGCTTTATCATAAGGCAGTTATTTTAGTTCCAACATTTGTTGTCTGTAATAACCATCCAAAACCATGATTGAGTCACACTGTGGAGACATTTCTCCTATAGTATACATATGACTTTATTATTTCCTTTTTCACTTCCACCTCACTGTCGTATGTGATCTTTTATTCTATTATATATGAGCTTGAATTTGAAACTCTTTGAAGTAGGGACTGCTTACAATACTTTCCTCTTTTCAGACACAAAGGAACAGTCCTGGGAACCAATAAATAAGTCTTTAAAAGTGTGAGTGGAAACAAGTTGCTCCCTTGAAACACAAAAGAGAGGAACTCTGCCCTTCATTGGCAATGGTCCTACAAACCACATTCATTGAGTGAGTAAAAAGAAGGCTTCAATATCCAGAGTAGTCTTATTAGCTGCACGAGAAGGCACTACCGTTATTACACATATCTGGTCAACAGAAGCAATTCTCTTAACATGTAAATGGCTCTTTTAAACCAGAAATTCCTTGTTCCTGTGTGGCTGTCTTTTTTCCGCATGTCTGCTTTTTCTGCTGCCTAACAGTGGTTAATGGAGCTGCAAATTGTTATCAGCTTGATACTACTGTAGAGCCAGCTTACACAAATACCTGATAAGTGCTGTAACACATTTCAGTGGATGAAAATTCATTGTACAGGGTTGTTTCCTTTTACCTTAATGTGTTCCAGACCACTTGGACAGCTCACTTAATGAATCCCATTTTGTGGAAGACAGCCGCGTTTGAGAGGCTGCCAGCTGGAGAAGCTGGTGCCCACATATTGATGACCCAGGTGAGATCCTTTGACAGCAGACAGGGCCATGCTTACTATCTCATAATGAAGCGAAAAAGGACACTGAAGGGTTGATGGTTATGACAGGGACGAGGTGTTTTAGAGTCCTATGTTTTGTCAGGCTCCTGTGCATGGTGAGAAACAGTGTTACAGAAAGTGCTTCAGCTGCAGCTGCAGAGGCTGCTGATCTGCTGTTTGGATCGTTATCTGTGTGTCTTACCCTGCATCAGTGTAGTCACACAGCAGCAGCTATCTTTTATTTTATGTGTGGAAGTATCACATTATATGTAGGGAGTTATCTTCACATCTTCCAGGTTGGACAGAGGAAGGTTGTCTGTGTTTTACTGATGGGAAGCTTGAGATGGAGGCAACTCAACTATATCCAGTCACCTGAAAATCAGGCTTCAAGGCTTAGCTGCTTTTCCAGCCTCTCTATGGAAAGTCACAGGTGTTTCTGAGGACCATGCACCCCATGATAATGTAGAAATCTACCCTTGATGTGATTCGTTGCCTTCTGGCTGCACTTCTCTACCTGTTGATTGCAGCTAAAGTCAGTTGGGATGAACACGGGGACACTAACATATCCAAGAACTTTCTGACAGCATTTAGCCATCCAAAGATGCAGACCACATACTTAGGAAGGTTTTAAAAGTGTCTTCTGTAAGCCCAGCTCCCAGGAAAATGAGAGCTCCAGCAAGGCCCAGATGAGCCGTGGGACTGTCCTGCTCTGCGATGAGTCCAGGAGCCCCATCCTTCCTGGACCATGGAAATGGCCTGAGCGATTATGGGAGGTAGTATCACTCTGCCCTAACATGTGCCAGCTTGTCTTAACTTTGTCAAATGGTCTCTGGGAGAAAGGGGTGAGGATCTCTCTTGGACAGGAGGAGGCAGGTCCACAATATTTTTCTCAAAGGTGGGAAAAAATTCTTGGCATTTAGGCAGACATTGCTGAATGATGTGGAAAGAAAATCTGGAATTTGTGGTAATCTTGATATAAATTTAGTGTTTTTGAAAAGAGACAAAAGTTCTGATAACTTGGGGCTTTTCAAAGTAGCCTGGACAAACCACTGTAAAAAAGTAATTTGGGAAACCGGTCAGCATTGGCAGAGAAAAGAAGTCCTGTTTCCAAGCCATGTGACTCTAGGATTAATTCTTTTCTGCCAGTTCAAATATTTTTGTAGTTTTAATTGCCTTCTATTGCTAAGTTCTTGTTCATGCATGATGTGTATGATGGCTCAAGTGCTAAACAGTATCAGCATTTCACTTCAGATGTGGCTGTTCTCCTGGAGAAACAATGTGACTCCTCCAGAGCTGTGAGGAAAAAATTTTGAAGACAATAAAGAAATTTAGCACTTGACTTACACAGGGTTTCCTCCAGGGCAGGGTGTCTACAAGACCTTTTTGCCTTTGAAACTTCTCCTTCAGTGTTGTTAAAATTAGTCTGTAAATAACTAAAATAAATATGCATGAAGGTACTGTTAGAATAATATTATTAGTTTGTTTTCTCTTTTTAGGAACTTTGTAGAGCATGAGATTCTGATGCCTTTCCTGGACTACAGGCGCATCCTCTGGACCACCCTTCATTTTTATGTGTACAGCACCTAGCACTAAAAGGACTCACTTTCTGTTTAGCCCTCAAACCATATAAATGCATGTAAACAGTAATAACTGGTCACCAATGCACTTCAAAGTGGACCACAGAGATCAACAGAGGTCAGATCCTCTTTAACTCTGCAAAAACAGCAGTAATACACTTGAAAATTAGTAATGGTAGAAAGTGATATTTATTCCTGAGAACCAACTATCTGTTTCCAGAGTAGAAATCAACTCATACTTTGTAAGAGAAATATACCGCCCATCTAAATTTAGATTTAAAAGTGTCAGCCTCTTTACTCATGAAAGTGTGCATTCATTGCTAAGGTACACAGTGGCCATCTGAGAATCTTCATGTCACTAAGCTGGTATTTAATTTACCTTTCTCTTGCAGGTCACTTGGAATTAACATTCAGTAAATTGTTTTTATGGGAAACATGGTCGGGACAAACTGAGGGTCTCAATTCAGTAAACTCTGCTTGTCCCTTGCCTGAATATATTAGGACTATTAAAAAAGCCAGTGTCCTGTAATGGTGGAAGTGTAATAAAAATAATAAATAGTACCTACTATTTTAAACATTTCACTCGTGTTCTCCAAGTAACATTAATAGGTTATTTATTTGCTGAGATTTGACTCAAACTGTTTTTTCAATGACCCTTGACAAAATGTGCCTTATAGATTGAAGCACCTAGGACTTAAGGGAAAGGGACAGGAGTAACCTCACCACAATTTATAAATGGTGACACTAGGGAGAAAAAACCCACATTGACTATGTGTTGCTTGGTCTGTTAGATAACATTATAATGACATAGGAAGTTGGAGCTAGAAAGTTCAAAACTGCTCTAGACATGTTTAACTGTGTGGGTGTTTAGTCGGTGGGGTCGGTGAAATAGGGGATTTTTTAAGATCAGAGGAGTTGTTTTTCTAAAAGAATTTCTCAAGTTTAAGAGATTATGAAGGAACAGATCAGATTGGGTGGTCACAGTGGTCCCTATAACCTACAATCACACTTTCTAAGTAGGCATATTTCCAAGTAGAAAATGTGTGAACTTTCTGTGCAGAACCTATAATGCTCCTCTGGGGTGTGCTTATAGACAGTGGAGAAAACCAGGATTTTTAAGGCAAACCTCGTTTTTTCCCTAAGTAGCTGTTGAAAACAGACCAGCTGACTCTTTGGGGTGCCTTGTCACTCTCCTTTTCTATGACAGGGTTCAGAAGAGCAGCTCATCCCTTCCCTGGTTTTCAGGTGTGCAGGGAGCTGAGAGCAGCAAGCGAAGCTGGGGCGACTTGCCTGTGCAGACACTCTGGCAGGACAAGACTCTCACTAGTCTCCTCTGGCCATGTTTCAAAAGGTTCGACCCTCTCTTGCCTTCGTCAGGGTGAGCCATCCCCTTGGAAAGCCCACATGGAGCAATGGACTGCTTTCTCGGTGGGCAGCACTCAGCGGTGGGAGGTCAGGTGCTGGGGATTGAAGCCCTGGGCTGCAGAAATGAAGTCCTCAGGATAATTCCCAGCTCGAGGCCCATCCAGATGTTAACAGCCTGGTGACAACCCTCTTGCCCAGCAGCAGAGGGGAGCCAAGATCCTCTGCATAAATCAGGGAACAGGACACGGAGCTGGGCACGTTTCCTCATGGAATGACTTGACCCAGAGGAAGGAAATTGGAGGTGGAGGGATGAAGTGTTTATATGTAAGGGGTGATTTGCCTGTGTGAGCGGCACTGACAGGGCTTTTGACATCAAATTTTGTAGGAAAGCAATGCTAACAGTATTTAGTACATGGAAGTATTTCGGAAAATCACACTGTAGATAAAAGAAATCAGACTGGCAAGCCAGTTAAGCTCGGGTATATATGCTGGGGTATTTACCAGGATGCTTTTCAAAGGTGATTAAGATGCCAGGACATGTCCCTGGCTGCTAGGACACAATTGCCTGTACGGGTAACTCATTAGCCTGGTTGATGTCACACTGAGACATTTCACATTCTCAGGCAGTTCCCAGAGGCATCTTAGAGTTAGCACAGGCAGGAGACCATTCTTATCCCTATTTTGGGTGTGACAACTCTGTTTTGAAGGGTAAGAGAGATTTGTGGATAGGGTGGAGTCTGCCTGGCTGACCTCAGCGCCAGAGAGAGGTTCCTGCTCAGTGTACAAGTATAGATGTGAGCTGAAAGCCTGTGTTGTCAGGAATGCATTTTTCTAGTACCTTGAAAACGTTTCTGGGTGAAGATGTGCAGATGTCCTTTACCATGAATCTTCAGATTCTGGGAGGTGGATTTAAATGTGTACTGTAAGTAGCCTGTTCAACTGTGTTGGCTAGAATTTCTGGTGCTTTGGACAGTTTTTCAGCCTTTTACTCCTTGAAAATCTGCTCTCCAATACGGATCTGTTTGACCACCTTCGAAAGAAACCTTTTCATTCCCTGCTGGGACATCCCAGCACATGCCTCCTGCACAAACACTCAGAGCCATGTGACAGGAAGAGGAATGATACAAAAATAAAGTGCTTAGCAATGTTTTGTTTCCTTTCATTGCCTACTTTTCACTTTCTCTTCCCACATATCCTCTGTTCCTCATGTTCACTGACCATGACCGGGGAAAATTTATGGGAAAAACTGCCCTTCTTTCATGTATTCATAGAATCATAGAATGGTTTGGTTTGGGAGGAACCTTATAGATCACCTAGTTCCAACCCCCTTACCATGGGCAGAGACACCTTTCACTAGACCAGGTTGCTCAAAACCCTGTCCAGTCTGGCCTTGAACACTGCCAGGGAAGGAGCATCCACAACTCCTCTGGGTAACCTGTGGCAGTGCCTCACCACCCTCATAATGAATAATTTCTTTCTGATGTCCAGTGTAAATCTACCCTCATTCAGTTTAAAGCCATTACCCCTTGTCCTTGTAAAAGTCCCTCTCCAGCTCCAGAAATGTTCCAGAAATTCTGTTCTTGTTGTCCCACCTATGAACGTGTACATATAGGTTGTGTGAGAGCACCGGCAGGTGGTAGATTTTGTAGTGTTTTAAAGTGGGTTAGCTAGCAGTGCAGCTGGGTTTCACAGAATCACAGAATGGTAGGGCTTGGAAGGGACCTCTGTGGGTCATCTAGTCCAACCCTCCTGCCTACAGTAGGCTGTAGAGGACCTTGTCCATGTGGGTCTTGAATATCTCCAGAGAAGGAGACTCCACAACCTCCCTGGGCAGCCTGTTCCAGTGCTCCGTCACCCTCAGAGGGAAGAAATTCTTCCTCATGTTCACATTCAGAACTTCCTGTGCTTCAGTTTGTGCCCATTGCCCCTTGTCCTGTCACTGGGCACTACTGAAAAGAGCTTGGCCCCATCCTCCTGACACCCACCCTTCGGATATTTGTAAGTATATACTAGGTCCCCTCTCAGCCTTCTCTTCTTCAGGCTGAACAAGCCCAGCTCCCTCAGCCTCTCCTCGTAGGAGAGATGCTCCAGTCCCCTCACCATCCTTGTAGCCCTCCGCTGGACAATTTCC
>Ga0065711_1001159_pt1 | contig 58721 bp, 47 predicted proteins | sample Hoacrofraction12_FD_59098 | JGI IMG/M metagenome (GOLD analysis project Ga0065711, IMG submission 59098) | Hoatzin crop microbial communities from Cojedes, Venezuela - Epithelial fraction 12 v2 (version 2) | ecosystem: Host-associated > Birds > Digestive system > Esophagus > Crop | place... | reverse complement strand
TCGCCGATGCCACCTCTCACTGCACGGCCTGCCGTGCCACCTCTCACTTAGCGAGCTTGCTCGCATTATCCAGCCGGGACCGCTCCTGCGGTGAGCTTTGTAACTTAAAAAGCGATTTTGCTTTCATTTCGGGTGCAAAGTTACAGCTTTTTAAAGCAAAGTGAAAGCAAAATCGCCGATTTTTTGAACTTTTTGTCAGTAACTTACAGATTGTAATAAATAAACACTCGAAAACTGACAATTTGCAATGATTTTACACCAAAAAACTGACAATTTGTAAGTTTGTAAAATTTTTTGTCAGCAGGCTGTTTTTGGATACATTTTTATAGTAAAAACGAACTTGCCTTCAGAGGCATACACCCCTGAAGGCAAGTTAAACTATCCGATTACTGAAATTACTTCGAGAGGAACTCGAGAACTTTTTTCAGGCTCTCGGGCTTTTTCCACTTAATCTTGTTTTCTTTCAAGAATGCTGGCCACTGTGCCTTCTTCTCCTCGCTGAGACATTCCTCCACAGATTTCTTGTCGGCATCTATTTGTACGCCGTTAATAACAAAATAATACTCTTTCACCAAAGGAATGGCATAACCATCGTTCTTTTCCTGAAGCATCTTGCCTAATTCAGGCATGCCGATGCCGGCCATATCAAACGATGAAAGGTTTCTTGTGGAAGAGGAGGTGAGGTCAGCGCCGTAAGCCCCGGTACCGCTCTTGCGTATCCGGTCAAAAGCCCCGCGTTGCAGCAGCAGAAGCACATTAGTGCCGTTGCTGTCAAGAATCTGCATCAGTTTATGGTTGCTGAAGATATAGGCGTCGCTGCCTATCTCCACCCTTATCACACCTTTGTCGGGAGTTTGGCATACCCTTCCATCGCTATTGATGAAATGAAGCACATTGCCACTAAGGTGCACATTAAGCAAAGACTCACTCTTCTCGTTATTCTCAGAATACACCGTGCCAGAGGTAAAACTCTCATACAGGTAGGGCCATTTCGTGTTGGGCTCGAAAGAGTCGGCAAAGGCCGACAGTACGAGGGTAAGTGCCACGGCTGCAGAAAAAATACGTTTCATAATTATTCCTCCTATTGTTTTATTATTCCACCACCAAGGTCTGCGACTTCACCATACCGTTGGCGAATTTATATTTCACAACGTTCACACCCTTCTGCGGCACATCTAAGCGGATACCGGAAACGGTGTAGTACTCTGCGGCCTCCGCACTTTCCACAGGCAGCTCGTTGATAGCGGCAGAGGAAATCACCTTTATAGTAAAGGTGCGGGATATGGAGTGACCGTTGGTTGTGTTGGTGGCTGTAATTGTAACCGTGATAGTAGAGCCGTAAGTCTCACTGCTGAGTGTCTCGGTGGTAACAAGTTGTCCGTCAACAATCGTAAAAGGAACAGCATTTTTACGGTGTGTTCTGATATTATATTCACCCTCTATAGTGTAAGTGTAGGTGGGGTTTGTTGCCTCGCTCTCCACAGTTACATCACCCACGACCGTGGATGCCGGCATACCCTCTGTCACACTGGTGTTTGACAGGATGATATTGCTCGGATACTCCGAGGGAGGACGGATGCCCACGATAACGCTCTGATAGCTCGGGTCGCTATAGTCCATGTTCATTGTCAGGTCCTTAAGGCCGTTGAGTTGGAAATAACCATTGTTGCTGCCGCCCCAGCCCCAGTTCACATGATAGGTACCGCTATTTGCAGAATAACCGTCGATATTGAAACAGTGACCATAGCCGCCGGTGGCATCATAGCCGCTAAGACATACGGCACGGCCGTTGTTGAGCTCATTCATAATCAACTCCTCCCAGTCGCCGCTGTAGCTGTCGCGGGCATAATATGTAACTGAGTTGGGATAAGAGAAATTACGTTTCAATGCCGATGCGATATATTTGTCCTGAGTACCCGAGCCTGTGGGGGTATAACCCATATTCACCGACACGCCGCAATGATAAAGCAGCTTTGCCACATCGTCCTTGCTGTTGGCGCCAGAGAGGATATTACTCCAATTGTAGGCATCCTCGTTATCGTAATTGATATACAGGTTGCCATACATCTCGCAGTTATAGCTGTATTCGCCTGTAGGACGGGCAGGATACTGCTGCACCGACATCGCCTGTGCCATAGCCACAGCCACACAACCTACGATGGCCTGTCCATTGATATTATCCGAAGGACAATACTTGTTGTAGGGGGAGGACTGATTCCATTTAACTGAAATAAGGGGTTCTACGTCTGACGACGATGACGATGCCAATGTGCGGTTGGCACTCATCACACTTTTGCCGCCTACAGACACTGCCGCAGCTTTACAGTAACGGATTTCCTTGCATATCGTGTTCATCACGCCACGCATATTCTCCGGCTGACCCTCAATGACATACCGGCCCTCATCGGAGAAGGCGAGCACAGGGCCACAATTGTCATCTGCCGACACCAGTACCCAACCGCCTTGCTCATACTGCACCACATAATAACACAGCGAACCGTTGTTTTCCACAGGAGTAACAGTGGCAGAGCCGGTATCCACAGAGGGGAAAGACTTCGACATCTGTGCCTTGGCAAGGGATTGGGCACGCACACTGGTTATATCACTTGCGCTGGCAGTGGCGAAAGCCGCGGTGGCAGCAATAAATAAACATAAAAACTGTCGTCTCATAATAGTTGAAATTAAAAAGCCCCCTACCCGCGGCAAGGCCACAAAGGCCTGCCGGAGGAAGAGGGCATAGATTTTAGAATATTACTTGCTTACTCTTATATGACGGCTCAATGACTTGTTTATCTTCTTAGAAACAGTCTTTGAGGTCTTCTTAGAGAATGTTGTTGACATTTTGTATGACTTAGCTGCTGAAGTAGCCTTAATGAACGAAGAGGCTGTAATAACATCATTCCAACCAACCTGTGTTTCGCCACTCTCATCAAACAGATAGAAACCATACATCGCGTCAGCGGTAATGGTACCGTCGGCATTGATTGTAAATACTATATTGTCTGCACTGACTGCGCTGAATAAATAAGCCTGGTATTTAGTACCTGTTGATGAAGAGGTTACATAACAAAGGAACTGACCGGAAGGAACGTAAATCTTGCAAGCTGTAAGGTCGTATGTGGCTGAAAGTACAGTGTTGTCACGGAACATATTATAAATAGTCAAACCATTCTCTGTGCTTTCATCCAAAGCAATGATGATGTTACCATAATCTTGCATACCACTGTCTTTATCAAAATACGATGTGGCCTGCCAGTTGAAAGTACCTGTGATATCCTCAACGCTCGGTACGAACAGAGCCCAAGAGAAATCATTTGTTGTTTCGTATGAGCTGTTGGGGTTGCCATAGACATCAAAGAGAACGCCCTCGTTGATAATCACTCCAACATAATCTCCTGCTGCGGGAGCCTCTGACAAAGTAACCGTCAATGTACTGTCCTGAACAGTCCAGTTAGCAACAGGCAAATTGATGATTGTCTGCTTCGATTTGCTGTAATACTTCACTTGAATGTCACCATCCTTTACACTATAGTCGTTACGGTAAATGTCGAATTCGAATTTGAATACCACCTTAAACTCTGAGTAGTCAGCGAACACATAACCGTCTTCGGGGCTAACGACATCATCCTCAGAGATTTCCCAGCTCTGATAAGTCTTCTGAACGTATGGACCACTAATCTTACCAGTGTAATCGTTCATCTTGCTTGTCACAGCCGAGTTTACATTGCCCTTGAGGTCTTTGACGAAACCTTTACCAATGCCGAAAGCAGCAATCTCGCCAGCTACCAAGTCCGGGAATGTCACTGTCACCGTATTGGTTCCAGCAACAATGTTTACAGTGGCGTCTCTTACAGAGTCAGCATTCCACTCCTTATAGAAATAGGTGGTATATGCCGTAGTGTCTGCAATTTCGATTTCCTCCGAGAATGTCAAAGTAATGCTGCCGGCATCGGCGTCGGCCTCCCAACTTTCAAGGTATGGGGACACACCGTCGGTGGTGCTCACTTCTAATGTTTCCATCGTGCCTAAGATGCCATTGCTGTCGCCAGCCACAGCATAAATGACGTATGAAATATTAGGGTCGGAAGTTATCGTTACTTCAGTGGATGGTTCATCTGCCGTTTTTATAACAGCACTATAAGCTCCGCTCACGGTGCCTTTATAGACTGACTCCGCTGTTATATCCTCATCATATTCGCCCTCCACCACAGCATACGAGTAATACTTCGCTGTTGAGGCAGGAGTAACGGTAAAGGTGTAGGAAGAGTCTTGACAACTAACCAGTTGAATTGCGACCGACGGGCCGGAGCCGAAGCTCTCTGTAACCGGTGCATCCCATTTATTACAAGATGTAACAAGCAAGAGGGATGCCAAAGTCATAAAATATAATATCTTTTTCATATCTCTCTAATTTAATTTGTTATTTCTGCAGTGTGAATACTGCTCCATATTGATAAATACAATACCAACCGGCACTTGAAGTGGCAGCCTCGTCAGTATATGCGTGAGCGCCAAACCAGTCACGAATGGTTATAGTTGTCGTACCCGAAGCAGCACTGTAATTAATATAACCAACGATGTAATCGGTGATATCCTCATCACCATCTTCGCCAAACCAACCTTCAAGACGTACCACCGGGTAGCTGGAAGAAGAAGCCGTTATCTGGTTCACTGGTATGTGAAGCTCGGCGGTGATATTACCGTCAGTATCGGTAAGCTGATCCACGACATTACCATAAACAGGATAAGCGGAGGACTGACCGCCTTTTGCGAACGGATAGATCCAAACTACTGTCGGGTCGTCAGTATCCTTAGTAAACTCTGCTGTCCAATCCTCTGCCTCACCGCTGAAGTATGAAACGGCAGTAGCATTGTAGGTTCCAAGGAGATATGCCAACGGGTGCTCATCGTCGGAAATGGTAACGAAAATGGTGTCCATAGCACCAAGGTTGCCATTCTGCGGGTCGTAGAGGCGCAAGCCAAACACAACGTCACCCTCATACTCGTCGTTATCAATAATTTCAACGTTGATATACTTTGTATAAATGGAGTCACCAGTGAATGTCAGCTGATTAACGTTGTCAACTAAATTAAAATGCTTACCCTCTATGGCGGGTTTGTAATTCTTGGCTGCGACAGAGGCAGAGTCTAAGAGGTCAAATTTTACGGAACCGGAATGACCGGGCATCGACACTATCGAAACAGGAACATTCAATTTTCCTCCCGTCTCACTCACACTCATCGTATTGCTCGTGAAAGCATAGAAAGAGTCTCCGCTGTTAAACGAGGGCTGGTCGTTGTTCTTGCAAGAGGCAAATGCCAATACTGCAACGGCTGCCAAGGCGTAAGTTATATTCTTTAATATTTTCATTGTCGTAATCTTTAATATTAATATCCAGGATTCTGTACCATACTAGGATTGGCATCCATCTCTCTCTTTGGTATAGGCATTGCCCACATATAGCTCGGATAAGGCACATCCTTGTTAGACACGTCGTCGAAATCTGTACGGGTCAAAGACCTGTTGCAACGGGCGTAGTCAAAGGCGATGTGACCCTCGAAGAAAAGTTCCTTGCGGCGGTCGGTGAACACACCCTCAGTAGTGGCGTTGCTGGCTTTTGTGCCACGGGCAGCTGCCAAGGTCTCAAGGTCTGCCTGTGCAGAGCAGCCAGGAATGGAAGCACCTTTCAACAGAGCCTCTGCCCTATTGAGATACATCTCTGCGATGCGGATGATAGGAACATTGGTCTGTTTGGGGTCTGCACCCTCCTTGCCGGCATATTTGGTGCAGAAGATGTCACCATTGTTAGTATAGAAGAATTTCTGACGGATGTCGCCATCGGCAAAAAGGTCATAAAGGTCTGAGGTGGCACAGATATCACCATAGCCATCCTCACGGGTAATGTAAGGAAGGTGAGTCCAGCCCGAGTCATCCCAATAGTCGTTCTTCTGTGAACCATAAACCTCGAATATCACCTCACCTCCGGTAGGAGTAACGTCAGAGGCGTAAGAGTTGATATAGGCATCACCTGACATAAGAGCATATTTTCCACTGTTGATAACCTCTGTGGCATAATCTGCTGCCTTCTGCCACTTTTCCATATAGAGATACACGCGTGAAAGCAAGGCCTTGATCGACCATTTAGAAGCTACGGCGGCAGGGTCGGTAACGCCAGAGCGTGAAAAGTCTGAAGAAATCAAACTCTCGGCCTCCAAAAGGTCCTTTTCAATCTGATTGTAAACAGTCTTCACACTAGCGCGGGCAGGGGTGCCGTTTTCGGTAACTGTAACCACAGGCACACCGAGGGTGTCGGTGTTGTTGTTATATGGCTGGGCATACACACAGATAAGGTTGTGGTATGACAGGGCGCGCATAAAGAGGGCCTCAGCCTTCAAGTTGTCGAGATCCTCCTGAGTAACGTCATCTATTTTAAGTTCCTCTTTAATATTGTTTATCACATTGTTGGCACGTGCGATAGTATAATAAGCGTATGACCACAGGCTGTATGTGGAGCTTTCGTTGAAATTCCACTGTGTCTGCACACGATAACGGCCGGAGCCTGACACCGACAGGGGGTTCTTGGCATTGCCGCATCTAAGCTCACCATTGAGAATAAACTCACCGTCATACCAGGAGGCACTCTGCATCATACCATAGAGGGCAGCTCCAGCGGAGTTGAGCGACTCAAAGTCGCTGAAGGTAATCTCATTGCTCTGCTTAAGCTTCGGCTCCTCATCAAGATATCCCTTGCAAGAGGTAAGGGCAGCTCCGGATACTAATGCGAGACCAAATAATATCTTTTTCATATCTGTTCCTTTCTTTTAATTAAAATGTAACATCCAATCCCATCACGAAAGTCTTGGTAACCGGATAAATACCATATCCCAGTCCGTCAACGCCACGCTCAGGATCCCAGAAATTCACCTTGTGGAAAGTGTAGAGGTTCAGGGCGCTTGCATATACCTTGATACCGCCGAAGCCAATCTTGTTGAGCAACTGCTTGGGAAGGTTGTATGAGAGGGTGATGTCCTTGATGCGGAAATAATCACCACGCTCCAAGTAACGGGTAGAACTGAAGCTGTAAGAGTTGGTGGAGTTGTTGGCAATAGGTTTCGGGTTGCAACCGGTATCGCCAGGCTTCGTCCAGTAGTTCAGGGCACTCTTAGCCTGGTTCATAGACATCTGGTTGCCGTCTGACTGCAAGTAACGGTTCTCAACAATAAGAATCTTGTTGCCACCCTTAAACTCTGTAACCACGCTCAGTGAGAGGTCTTTCCAAGACACCGTGGTGTTGATACCACCGGTAACGGTAGGCTCGGGGCTGCCAGCCTTTATCCACGCAGCGTCGTTGTAGTTGTTGGTCAACTGGCCGCTCTCCGTTCTCCACAATGCCTCACCATTGAGGGGGTTCACGCCATAATAGTCCTTCAGGTAGAAGGTGTACATACTCTCGCCCACGATGTGGCGCAGACGGCTGTCCGCGGAATACGACATCATCTCATCTCCGGCAAGCTCGAGGATCTTCGACTTGTTGTGAGCGATGTTGAAACCGGCGGTCCACTTCCAGTCACCCTTGTTGATAATGTCAGCGTCGAGCTGGAACTCTATACCGGCGTTGCGCATAGAACCGACGTTCTGGTAAGCGCTGTTGAAACCGGAGGTGGAAGACTGCGACTTGGCAAGGAGCATATCTGTGGTCTTACGTGTATAAACATCGATGCTACCATAGAATCTCTTCAAGAAGCGGAAGTCGATACCGAAGTTCCAAGACTTGTTGCGCTCCCAAGAGAGGTCGTCGTTGGCAGGAGTAGATGTAATCAAACCACTAACACCGTTGTAGGCTGAGGTGGTGTAAGTACCATACTGCTGATAGCGGCCGATGTTCTTGTTACCGTTCACACCATAGCTGACACGGAGCTTGAGAACGTCCAACCATTTCACATCCTCCATAAATTTCTCATTGTGAATGTTCCAAGAGCCACTCACCGACCAGAAAGTACCCCAGCGTTTGTTCTTTCCAAACAATGAGCTGCCGTCGGTACGGATTGATGCCTGCAAGTAATAACGTGAAGCATAGTTGTAGTCTGCAATACCGAAATAAGAAATCATCGTCTCTGCACTCTCATAATACTCCATATCGTTGGTGGTGTTACCCGACACATGATAAGGGATTTTGGGGTTCAAGCCCTTGGAGTACATATAGTTCTGTCTTGCTTTCTCACGGAATGCCTCCTGACCAAGAACGACTCTTACGCTGTGGTCGCCAAACATATCCTGATATGTTGCGGTGTTAGAGGTGGAGAACAATGTGTAAGTGGTCTCCGTAGTCTGAAGCACAGGATAGCCACTGGTATAATTGTGAGCCTCCAAAGACCAGTAACGGCGGCCCTCGATGGTTTTATACTCCATAGAGTTGAGGGTCTTGAAAGTTAACTGCTTGATAGGAGTGAACTCCAAGTACATACTACCGTTGAAGTTGTAGGTCTTCTGCCACTGGTCGTCGTATTCTGCCGTGGCACGCGGGTTGGTATCACTGTTCTCTGAGATATCGGTGTTAAACTTGCCATCCTTATCATAAGCGGGTGTCCAAGGCAAGATGGTAAGACCGGCAAAGGCAGGGTTGGAATAATACAGACTCTGCATAGGCACGTCCTCCTGATAGGTGTAGCCAAAGTTGGTGCGCGCGCCTGTCTTGAAATACTTGTTTATCTCATGGTCGGCGTTTAAACGGGCTTGCATACGTTTGTAGTCAATGCCATAGAACACACCCTGATTGTTATGATAAGACAAAGAACTGTAGTATTTTGTCTTTGCGCTACCGCCGGTGAGTGAGAGCTCATACTCCTGCATCTTACCGTTGCGGGTGAACTCGTCCATCCAGTTGGTCAACGGACCCTGAAGAAGGGATTTCGGACGGTAATAAGTGGCACCGCCAGTAGGATCATCGGGGTCCTTGCCGGCATTGGTAATAGCCTGACGCTGGTATGAGAGAAGCTCCTGGGCTGTCATCACACCATAGTTGTTATCATTGGCAAGCTGAGAAATACCGAATTTGGCGCGGGCGGTGATGTGGCTCTTGCCCTCGCGACCGCTCTTGGTGGTGATAAGGATCACACCATTGGCAGCACGTGAACCATACACAGAAGCAGAAGCAGCATCCTTAAGCACGGTGATGCTCTCAACATCGTTGGGGTTGACCATTGCCAACGGGTTGCTCGTGTTAGTGAAATCAGCGTCATCACCCATCAATATAGCAACACCATCAACTACAATCAGAGGGTTGTTGTCAGCATTGATGGAGCTGTTACCACGGATACGAATATCGGAGAAAGAACCCGGCTGGCCGCTACTCTGTGATATAGACACACCGGCGAGCTTACCGCCGAGCATCTTATCTATTGAGGTAGCAGGAATCTCCGAAATCTCCTCGGAACCCACAGAGGCGATAGAACCAGTCTTCGCCTCACGACGGGTGGTACCATAACCAACCACAATAATCTCATCCAAAGCACGCTGGTCGCTGGTAAGCATCACCTTTACGCGTGAGCGGACAGGAACTTCCAATGTCTCCATACCCACAGAAGAAATCCTCAGGGTCTTCTTACCCTCGGGAACTGTGAGTGAGAACTCTCCGTTAATGTCGGTCGCTGTGCCCACAGAGGTGCCAACAACAACTACCGACGCGCCGATAACCGGCTGACCGTCTTCCTGTGACACCACGGAACCAGTAACCTTTGTCTGGGCAAATGCCATTCCTATTGAAAGGAAGAGGCATGCCAAAAACGTAGTTAATCTTTTTTCCATAAAAACTCTCTCTATTAATTAATAATAATTGTTATTTCTTTTTCGTCTCTTGCTTTACACCTTATTTATATATAGGGTGCGAGTTCTGTTTCTAAGGATACCACATTGGCGTTCCCGAATACGCGCTGAACCAACACCGGCAAAAGCCTGGATGAACAGCGTTTTTTTACGTCTGAAATTATACTTTATTCATACAAGCCGCAAAATTAGTGCATTTTTTTTAATTCCGCAAGAAAAATTATAAAAAATGTACATTCAAACTGCTATTTTTAACGTTTCAGCCACTTTTTAAGACATTTTGATGCCAAAAATCGAAAAAAACTTACACTTTGAAAAAGTTAAAGAAAGTTTATACAGAAAATATGCAAAATACGCACTGCATAAATGAATATTTAATAAGAAAAAAACACACGCCGTTTGGGGATAAGAAAAAAAATCACTACTTTTGCACCAAAATAAATTCAGATGACAGAAACACAGAGAAAAGAAATAAACAACTACGGCGACTGGATAAGGGAGAAATTCGCATACAAAGTGCAAAAGATATCCATCGACGCAGGATTCTCATGCCCGAACCGCGACGGAAAAAAAGGCACAGGGGGATGCATCTTCTGCGACAACAACACCTTCAACCCTTCCTATTGCGACCCGAAACTCACGATTAAAGAACAACTCCGGGAAGGAAAGGATTTCTTCGCAAGAAAATACAAAGATATGAAATACATAGCCTATTTCCAGGCTTACAGCAACACCTACGCCCCACTCGACACACTGAAAAGGCGCTATGAGGAGGCTCTCGACGACAGCGACGTCGTCGGCATCGCCATAGGAACACGCCCGGACTGCATAAACGAAGAAATACTCGACTATCTCGAACACCTAAACCGCCAAACATTCGTAACCGTGGAATATGGCATCGAAAGTGCCAACGACGACACGCTAAGGCTCATCAACCGGGGGCACGACTTCGAATGCAGCCGCAAGGCCGTGGAGCAAACGGCGGCACGGGGCATCACCACCGGCGCACACGTAATCCACGGACTGCCAGGCGAAGACAAAAACGAGATACTGCGACAGGCAGAGAAAATATCGGCTCTGCCTCTCACCTTATTAAAAATACACCAGATGCAAATCATTAAAGGCACACGACTTGCTAAAATGTTTGCCGAAACTCCCTTCCCCCTCTTCTCCGCCCAAGAATACATCTCGCTCGTGGCAGAATACCTGCAGCGCATTCGCTACGGCATCGTCATCGAAAGAGTAGCCTCGCAATCCCCCAAAAACCTCCTCATCGCACCCGACTGGGGGCTGAAAAACTACCAACTCACCAATCTCCTCATAAATTATATGAAAGAAAAAGGCATAAAACAAGGCGACAAGGCGTTTGAAGCGCCTCCATAAAAGTTTTTCAAGCATATATGCAATTTTCCTTTAAAAAATTTTGGAAATTCGAGAAAAAGCACTACCTTTGCAAAAAAATAAGAATGTTATGGAGCAAGAAAAGAAAAAAAGTTATAGAAATTAAAGAGATTACAAGAGAAGAGGCTTTGCGCAAGTTTAAAGCTGCAAAGCAAAGGAAAGCTGCGTGCGTGGCAAGAATGAAAGAGATTGGAAAAGACCATAAATAAAAAACAATGGTTTTACCTTGATTCTATCTAAAAGTGTTATTTTTTACCTCTTTTAGATAGAGTCTAAATATTTTTTTGTAACTTTGCACCCGACAAATCTTTTTGATATGGAAATAATAGGAAGAGAAAAGGAGATAAGGGTGCTGCAAGAGTGCGAAAAGTCGGAAAAATCGGAATTCATAGGACTTTTCGGCCGGCGACGCGTGGGAAAAACATTCCTGATAAGGGAATTTTACGGCGACAGACTAACGTTTCACGTGTCAGGAAAATACGGAGCCCCGATGCAAGAGCAATTGGAAACATTCAATAAAGCCCTGAAGAAAATCACAAAAAAAGAGGAGAAGGCACCGCAAAACTGGAATGAAGCCTTCGACAGACTGCAAGAGCAATTGGAGAAAATGCCAAAGAAAAAAGGGAAGAAGAAAATACTCTTTTTCGACGAACTGCCTTGGATGGCAACGCCAAACTCCAATATGCTCGCCGCCTTGGAGCATTTCTGGAACGACTTCGCTGCCTGGGAACACGACATAATACTCATCATCTGCGGCTCAGCGACTGCCTGGATGGTGCAAAAAGTGGTGGATAACCACGGAGGACTGCACAACAGACTGACAAAACGCATACATCTGCAGCCATTCACTCTGGCAGAGACAGAAAAATTCCTGACACACAAAGGAGTGAACTGGAACAGATACCAGATAACAGAGTGCTATATGATGATGGGAGGAATACCATACTACCTCGACTATATCCCCACAGACGGAGAGACGCCGGCAAGCGCCATCGATAAACTCTTCTTCACAGAGGGAGGGGTACTAAGGGAAGAATACGGCAACCTCTACGCATCGCTCTTCTCCAACCACGCGCCCCACATCGCCATCGTGGAGACTCTCGCTAAGAAAAACTGCGGAATGACAAGGAAAGAGATAGCCGAAAAAGCACACCTGCACGAAAACGGGGTGCTGACAGAATATCTCGACAACCTCGAGGCTTGCGGCTTCATCAGAAAATATAATATGTATGGCATGACGAAAAAAAACACCATCTATCAACTCATAGACCCATACACCCTCTTCTACCTGAGATTTATCAAAGAAGACATCTCCATTGGCAACAACCACTGGAGTCTGATGCTCGACAACCCCGCAAAGAGGGCGTGGGAAGGATACGCCTTCGAAATGGTATGTATGATGCACATCGACGAAATAAGACACGCACTGAATTTCGGAGCCGTAAGCTGCACCCTCTCATCGTGGAGAGCAAAAGCCACAGAAGAGCATAAAGGGGCACAGATAGACATCGTGATAGAGAGGAGAGACAAGGTGATAAACATCTGCGAGGTGAAATTCGTAAACGACAAATTAACGATAACTGAAGCCTACGAACAACAGCTGCGCAACAAAATAGAAGCCTTCAGGGCAGAGACAGGCACGAAAGCGGCACTGCACCTGACGATGATAACCACCTACGGAGTAAAACAAAATAAACACTCTGGCATCATAACATCACAAGTAACACTCGACGGACTCTTTATAACCATACCAGGAGCCTCGCAGAGTTAGACCTGATGACCATATTACAGGCCCCGCCGGCAGGCGCGGTCCCGGCTGGGCCGGGTTAGACCTGATGACCCTACGACAGGCGTAATGAGATTTTTATTAAAAAATAAATAACGCCCCGCCGGCAGGCGCGGTCCCGGCTGGGCCGGGTTAGACCTGATGACCCTACGACAGGCGTAACGAGATTTTTATTAAAAAAATCACACTTTTAAAACGATATATCGATAAAAATGTGTAACTTTGCACCAAATTTCAAACAAAGTAAAAAGATTTGACATGATCATCTTCTTCAAAACACCACAGAAAACGATTATCGCCACACAAGCAGACCACCAGCTCAGCGGCGAAGAGACAAAAGCACTCGCATGGCTCTACGGAGACGCGGAAGTATCAAAAAAAGACAAACTCAGCGGCTCGTTCATAGGGCCGAGAAGGGAAATGATTACCCCCTGGAGTACCAACGCCGTGGAGATAACACAGAATATGAGCATCAAAGGGATAACACGTATCGAAGAGTATTTCCCATACGAAAATGAGGACGAGACAAACTTCGACCCCATGCTCCAAAGAAAATACAACGGACTCGACCAGGAGATCTTCACCATCAACCACGAGCCAGAGCCGATAAAATATATCGACAACCTCGAAGAGTATAACGAGCAGGAAGGACTCGCACTCTCGCCCGAGGAGATAGAATACCTGCATAATATCGAAAAACAAACAGGCAGGCAACTCACCGACTCCGAAATCTTCGGTTTCGCACAGATAAACTCCGAGCACTGCCGACACAAAATCTTCGGAGGAACATTCATCATCGACGGAAAAGAGATGGAAAGCTCGCTCTTCGCGATGATCAAAAAGACCACGAAAGAAAACCCCAACAACATCCTCTCGGCATATAAAGACAATGTGGCTTTCTCACAAGGACCGATTGTGGAGCAGTTCGCACCACAAGACCAGACAACAAGCGACTTCTTCAAAGTCAAGGAGATAGAGAGCGTGATCTCGCTGAAGGCAGAGACACACAACTTCCCCACCACCGTGGAGCCCTTCAACGGAGCCGCCACAGGAACAGGAGGAGAGATACGCGACCGTATGGGAGGAGGCACAGGAAGCTGGCCGATAGCAGGAACAGCAGTGTATATGACCGCCTACCCCCGACTCGACGGAGGAAGAGAATGGGAGACAGGAATGGAAGAGAGGAAATGGCTCTACCAGACACCGGAGCAAATACTTATAAAGGCCTCCAACGGAGCATCAGACTTCGGAAACAAGTTCGGACAACCCCTCATCTGCGGCTCCGTGCTCACTTGCGAACACCAGGAGGGCAATGAGAAATACGCCTACGACAAGGTGATTATGCTCGCCGGAGGTGTGGGATACGGCACAAAACGCGACTGTCTGAAGAAAGAGCCGCAAAAAGGAAATAAAATCGTGGTGGTGGGAGGCGACAACTACCGCATCGGACTCGGAGGAGGAAGCGTATCGAGCGTGGACACAGGAAGATACTCCAACGGCATAGAGCTCAACGCCATACAGCGCGCCAACCCCGAGATGCAGAAGAGAGACTACAACCTCGTGAGGGCACTCTGCGAGGAGGATAACAACCCTGTGGTGAGCATTCATGACCACGGAAGCGCAGGACACCTCAACTGTCTCTCGGAACTCGTGGAAGACTGCGGAGGAACCATCGACATGACAAAACTCCCCATCGGTGACAAGACACTCTCGGCAAAGGAAATAATCGCCAACGAGAGCCAGGAGAGGATGGGACTCCTCATCGACGAGAAATATCTCGACAGAGTGAGCAAGATAGCAGAGAGGGAAAGAGCACCGATGTATGTCGTGGGTGAAACAACAGGCGACGCACACTTCTCTTTCGTGCAGGGAGACGGCAAAAAACCCTTCGACCTCGACGTGGCACAGATGTTCGGACACTCACCGAAAACGATAATGAAAGACGAGACGGTGGAGAGAAAATACGAGAACCCCACGTATGACAACGCCGAAATCTACGAATACCTCGAAAAAGTTTTGCAGCTCGAAGCCGTGGCATGCAAAGACTGGCTCACCAACAAGGTGGACCGCTCCGTGACAGGAAAGATAGCAAGGCAGCAGTGCCAAGGACAGCTGCAACTGCCGTTGAGCGACTGCGGAGTGGTGGCTCTCGACTACAGAGGCACGAAAGGCATCGCAACAGCCATAGGACACGCACCACAGGCAGGACTGGCATCGCCGGAGGCCGGAAGCGTGCTCTCAGTGGCAGAGGCACTCACCAACATCGTGTGGGCGCCAATGGCAGAAGGTCTCAAGAGCGTGAGCCTCTCGGCAAACTGGATGTGGCCCTGCCGCTCACAAAAAGGTGAGGACGCAAGACTCTACACCGCCGTGAGGGCACTCAGCGACTTCTGCTGCGAACTCGGCATCAACGTGCCGACAGGCAAAGACTCGCTCTCGCTGACACAGCAATACCCCGGCGGAGAGAAGATCATATCCCCGGGAACGGTAATCGTGAGCGCAGGAGGAGAGGTGAGCGACGTGAAAAAAACCGTGTCGCCGGTGATTCGCAACGACAAACACACATCGCTGCTCTATATCGACTTCTCCTTCGATAAGCAAAGACTCGGAGGAAGCGCACTCGCACAAGCACTCGGAAAAATAGGAAGCGACGTGCCGACAGTGACAAATCCTGAATACTTCGCCAACGCCTTCGAGACAATACAGACACTCGTCAACCAAGGCAAGATAATCGCAGGACACGACATCAGCGCTGGAGGACTCATCACAACTCTCCTCGAAATGTGTTTCGCCAACACACGCGGCGGTCTGCACATCAACCTCCACGACATCGACCCCGAAGGCAAGGACATCGTGAAAATTCTCTTCGCCGAAAACCCGGGAGTGGTAATTCAAATCGACCAGAAAGACGAGGCCGAAATAAAGAAATTCCTCGACGACGAGGGAGTGGGATACGCAAAAATCGGTTACCCCACACCGGCATCACGCACCATCATCGTGCAGAAAGACGAGTATGAGCACACCTTCGACATCGACCTGCTCAGAGACACGTGGTTTAAGACATCATACCTCCTCGACACCAAACAGAGTCTCAACGGCATGGCAAAGAAGAGATACACAAATTACAAAAAGCAGTATCTCGAGATGAGGTTCAACAACACCTTCACCGGCAAGCTCAAACTCTACGGGCTCAACCCCGACAGATGGAGAGACGGAGAGAAAGGAAAAGGAAAGGCGAAAGCCGCCATCATACGCGAGAAAGGAACCAACGGAGAGAGGGAAATGGCATACACGCTCTATCTCGCCGGCTTCGAGGTGAAAGACGTGATGATGACCGACCTCATCAGCGGACGGGAGACTCTCGAAGACGTGAACATGATTGTGTTCTGCGGAGGATTCAGCAACAGCGACGTGCTCGGAAGCGCAAAAGGATGGGCAGGAGCATTCCTCTACAACCCGAAAGCGAAAGAGGCACTCGACAAATTCTACGCACGTGAGGACACTCTGTCGTTGGGCATCTGCAACGGATGCCAGCTGATGATTGAGCTCAACCTCATCAACCCGGAGCATCAGCACCAGACACACATGAGACCCAACAACTCTAAGAAGTTCGAAAGCCAGTTCCTCTCGCTCAGCATACCGCAAAACAACAGCGTGATGCTCTCGACACTCAGCGGCGACAAACTCGGCATCTGGGTGGCTCACGGAGAAGGACGCTTCTATATGCCGGAGGCAGAGGACCACTACAATATCGTGGCGAAATACAACTATGCCGAATATCCCGGCAACCCCAACGGCAGCGACTACAACGTGGCAGGCATCTGCTCGGCTGACGGCCGACACCTCGCCATGATGCCACACCCCGAAAGAGCTATCTTCCCCTGGCAATGCGCATGGTATCCCGAGGACAGACGCAACGACGAGATAACACCGTGGGTGGAGGCCTTCGTAAACGCAAGGCTCTGGATTGAGAAAAAGACAGGAAATGATTTTTATTTGAGGTATCGAAAATAATTTTTCATTTGAGGTATCACTTATAATTTTTCATTTTTCACTTTTCATTATTCATTAATTACAGGATGAACTACTGGGAAAGTTTTAAGACATTCTTCAAAATTGGGCTCTTCACCATCGGAGGAGGCTACGCGATGATACCCCTGATAGAGACGGAGGTAACAGAGCGGCACAAATGGATATCGAAAGAGGAACTCCTCGACCTGATAGCCATAGCGCAAAGCTGCCCGGGGGTGTTTGCGGCCAATATCAGTATATTCATCGGATACAAAAGGGGCAAAGTGCCAGGGGCAATACTCACTTGCCTCGGCACCTGCCTGCCCTCATTCCTCATAATACTACTCATCGCGATGTTCTTCCGCCACTTCAAAGACAATGAGGTGGTGGCGTCGATATTCGCGGGAATAAGACCGGCTGTGGTGGCTCTCATTGCAGCACCGGTGTTCTCAATGGCAAAAAGCGCAAAGATAACGTGGACAAACTGTTGGATTCCTATTGTCAGCGCAATAGCGATATGGGCGCTCGGCGTGTCGCCGATATATATCGTAGTGGCAGCGGCTGTGGGAGGACTGATTTACGGAGCCTTCTTCTCGGCGGATGAGGATGATGAAGGAACAGCCAACGACAAGGCCTCTGATAAGGCGAAAACTTCGGACGACACTATGGCCGACGAAACGAATTCTTCCGCTATGGTAGATGAAAAAAAGTCAGAGGCTATAGAAACGGATGCGACTATAGCCGGCCAAACGGAAGCGATGCCTGAATCTATGCTGGCCGACGAAACAGATTCTTTGCCGACAGACGAGACGGATACCCCACAAACGACAGAAACATTTGCCGACGACGGCGAAAAATAAACGAAAAATATGGCAGAGGCGGACTATACGATTTACCTGCAACTTTTCATTACCTTCCTGCAAATCGGAATCTTCGGATTTGGAGGAGGATACGGTATGCTCTCGCTGATCCAGGGAGAGGTGGTGCATAATCACGAATGGCTCACTACAGGAGAGTTTACTGACATCGTGGCAATCAGCCAAATGACACCGGGCCCCATCGGCATCAACTCCGCCACCTACTGCGGATATATGGCTGTGCACAATGCCGGCATGAGCAATACCATGGCAATCCTCGGAAGCGTAGTGGCAACCTTCGCCCTCGTCCTCCCCTCCCTCATCCTTATGATCCTGATCAGTAAGATGCTGATGAAATATATGAAGTCTAAGCCCGTGAGGAATATGTTCGCCGGTCTGCGACCCGCCGTCGTTGGCCTCCTCGCCGCCGCAGCCCTCCTCCTTATGACCGCCGACAACTTCGGCACCATCCAACAGCCCTGGCAGTTCTGGATAAGCATCTTCCTCTTCCTCGCCACCTTCGTCGGAACAAAAGTATATAAAATAAATCCTATAAAAATGATTTGCTTCGCCGGCTTCGCCGGACTGCTACTGCTGTAAAATTATTTTCCGTGATTTAGAGCGAATAAAAAGCGCCCGTTTCTTGCGGGCGCCATTGCGGTTTTTAATCTATTTGGTTTTACAATACCCTATTGTCTTGTACTCTCTTGGCTTTGCCTGTGGAACGCTCGATGCTCTTGGGCTCTACGAGTTTTACTTTAAAGCCTAAGCCGATGACGCTTCGCAGCTCGGCCTCGAGTTTCTTCTGAAGTCCTACCATCGTTGACATATCATCTGAATAGTAGTCCTCTTTCACTTCCACTTTCAACTCAATGGTATCGGTATTGTTTACACGGTCAACAGTGAGGAAATAGTGAGGCTCAAACTCCACAAGACTGAGGATAACAGCCTCTATCTGTGTCGGGAACACATTCACGCCTCTGATGATGAGCATATCATCGCAGCGGCCCAAAATGCGGTCCATTCTCACGAACGTGCGTCCGCAGTCGCATTTCTCATAGTGCAAGGCGGTAAGGTCGTGTGTGCGGTATCTCAGCAGTGGCATACCCTCTTTTGTGAGGTGTGTAAAGCACAGCTCGCCTAATGTTCCCTCCGGCAATGGCTCGCCGGTGTTGGGGTCCACGATTTCGGGATAGTAATAATCCTCATTGAGGTGTGTGCCGTTTTGACACTCGCACTCGTATCCCACTCCCGGTCCGGCGATTTCGCTCAGTCCGTAGATGTCGTATGCCTTAATGCCGAGGTTTGCTTGCAGCTGCTGTCTCATATTCTCTGTCCATGGCTCTGCTCCAAAAGCACCGATTTTGAGTTTGAACTCCTCGAATGGGAAGGTGCCGTTGTGCATTGCCTCGCCGAGGAAGAGGGCGTAGGAGGGTGTGCAGCATAATACCGTGGTGCCGAAGTCGTGCATCAACGTTATCTGCTTCTGCGTGTTGCCCGATGACATCGGTATCACGCTGGCTCCGATGTTTGTTGCTCCGTCGTGTGCTCCGAGTCCTCCTGTGAAGAGACCGTAGCCGTATGACACTTGGAAGATGTCGTCTTTAGTACAACCATACGCGGTGAATGCTCTGGAGATGGCTTCCTCCCATTGGGCAAGGTCTTTGCGGGAATAAAGCACCACCACGGGTTTTCCTGTGGTGCCAGAGGAGGCGTGTATGCGCACTATCTCGCTCATTGGCATAGCTGCGAGTCCGAAAGGATAATTGTCGCGCAGGTCAATTTTGTTGGTAAACGGAAGTTTCACGATATCGTCGATATCGTGGATGTCTTCGGGTGTGATGCCCATCTCTTGAAATTTCTTGCGATAGAAGGGAGTGTGGTGATACACGTAGTCTGCCATCTTACGCAGTCTTCTGCTTTGGATCTCGCGTAATTGCTCGCGGTCCATACATTCCATGTTCTCGTTCCAAATCATCGTTGTAAACTTTAATTTTTTCTTTTGACGTCTTCCGCTGCAAAGTTACTACAAAATTGTCATTCTGACAAATATTCCGACGTTTTTCTGTCAAAAAAAGTCATTTTGAGGCGGATGAGCAACAAATTGGCATTAAAAGGGGGCTATAGTCGGGTTATCCACCTCTCAAAGAAGGGGTCTTCTAAAACATATTCGCCTTCTCTAAGTATGACACTTTTGCGGAGCAATCGTCTTAAACTGCTGTGAACAGTGCTTTCCGATATACCCTCATCCATTACCAAATCACGCGGCAGGTTGTAATGGGCAGCAAGATACTTCAAAACTTTCCTGTCTGTTGGATTGAATGACAGCCACAGTCTCTCATAATCTACGTTATGTATTCTTAGGCATAATTCTATCGCCTTTTCCAAATAATCTTCGGAATACCCTTCTTCTCTTATAATATTCCATATATGAAAGGCTGTCTTTTGCGTATAATAAGGATGGCAGTCGCTAAAATTGATTATAGTATTTGTAATTGCCTCCGCGTGTTCCTTAACAATAGGGTTGAATCTGGCGATAAGATATTCTTGAAAATCCTTGCGTGGTATTTTATTTAATGTCATCAGTGTGCCGAAATGATAGAATGGCGATTTCTTGTCCTCGAAAATCTCGCGCATCATAGTCTCCTGACTGCCCAGCATCACATAGTTTATATTTTTCTGCATCTGCATTATCGCCCGCAAGATATGGCTCAGTTTTTTGTCTATGGTGTCGGCATATTGGAATTCATCGAATATGACAATTAGTCTTTTCTTGCTTCCACCTATTTCCTCCATTAAATTGAAAACATCCTCGAGCAATACATTTTCCTCTACTTTCGGCATAAACGATACGCTGACGCTGCCTTTGGAAGGGTTGAATGTAACAGAAGGAACAACGCTGAAATTCGACAGATAGTATTTTATTTTTTCGTAGGTGAAGAGTTTCAGCAAACGCTTCAACAATGTTGCGGCAAGGTCGCGCTTGTCTATAATCTGCTCTAAATTAACAAAAATCACGGGTCTGTCTGTCATAGCGGCAGCTTTCAGCACCAAACTCGTCTTACCATAACGGCGCGGGCTGATAAGAATGAGGTGATTTCTGCTGTTCAACACCTGCGACACGTATTTCAACTCCTTTTGCCTGTCGGTGAAGTAATCACCATCGACAATGGCACCAAACAAAAACGGATTCTCCATATTACCTTATATTATATATTAAACACGTATGCGAAATTTTTCACACGAAATTTTTCACACGAAATTTTTCACACGAAATTTTTCACACGAAATTTTTCACACGAAATTTTTCACACGAAATTTTTCGCAAAGATAAGGACTTTTTTTAGAATAAGCAAGAATTTCGGGATTTTTTTCAAAGAAAGTGTGGAATTTTCTATTTTTCAGCTGTTTGAGCTGTTTATTTCGGTTAAATTCCTGCCAGCTTGCCGTCATAAAAAAACTTAATAAAGTTGAATTTATTTTTAGAATTTTGGCAGTTTCTGATTTTTTCTGTAATTTCGCTTGCTGAAAGCGAGGTATGGGATGCGGGCGGTGAGTGCCGCCTGTTCCGAGGGATTTAATAACTTAAAAAATATTAGTGTTATGTTAGCAAAGCAATTATCAATTTTCCTTGAGAATAAATCAGGAAGACTTACAGAGGTTACCGATGTTTTGGGTAAGGCAGATGTGAATTTGAGTGCTATGAGTATCGCCGACAACAGCGACTTTGGCATTCTCAGGTGTGTGGTGAGCGACCCCGACAAGGCCTACAAAGTGCTTAAAGATGCCGGTTTCGCAGTGAAAATGACGGATGTCATCGGTTTGGCGGTGCCAAATACGAGCGGTTCTTTGGCAGTGGTGCTTAAGAACCTGTCGGAGAAGGGCGTATTTATCGAGTATATGTATTCGTTTGCCAATGGCAGTTCCGCCAATGTTATCATCCGCCCCTCGGATTTGGAGCAGTGCGACAAGATTTTGCAGGATATGAAAGTGGAGCTTATTTCCGCCAACGACCTCTATAAATTATAATTTCGAGGCTTGAAAGAAGAAAAATGCCGCCGTAAAATCATTTTTTCGCAAAAATATTTGGCGGTATAAAAAAAACAGCGTACCTTTGCAACCGCAAAAGAGTACAAGGCCTGCCCTTTTGGAGGTCGCAAGTACGCTAAGGGCGTTTAGCTCAGCTGGTTTAGAGCATCTGCCTTACAAGCAGAGGGTCTGCGGTTCGAATCCGTAAACGCCCACTTAAACATTATGACCTACTCAGCATTAGAAATAGCCCGTAAACTTATTATACGTGCTTCAGACGACGAAGCTAACGGTGGAGAGTTGATGACCAATTTGAAACTCCAAAAGATGCTTTACTATGAAAACGGTTACCACTTAGCTGTTTTTGATGAGCCGTTAATAGACGAGCCCATAGAGGCGTGGATATATGGGCCAGTAGTAAGTAAAGTTTATGACTTATATAATAAATCTGGCTCCGATGGTCTTGACAAGGAGCCTGGTGAGAAAGAAGTAACTCTCACTGACGAGGAGGAAAAACTCTTCTCTGAGGTGTTCGACGCATATAAACCTTTTTCTGCAATCGGTTTAATGCAAAAAACACACAGTGAAGACCCTTGGCAGAATGCACTTCCTCACGACCGGGGCACAGTCATCAGCAACAAGGCTATGACATACTTTTTCAAGAGAAAACTTGCATGACAAAAAGATTTAAGATACAAAAACCTAATGTTGACGAAACAATAAGAAAAAGCGCAAATCATACTTTTATAAAGCCGTAAGTCCGTTTTTGAGCAACTTTTTCGACAAAGTAAGTCCGTTTTTGAGCAACTTTTCGACAAAGTAAGTCCTTTTTTGAGCAACTTTTCGACAAAGTAAGTCCGTTTTTGAGCAACTTTTTCAGGCAAGTAAGTCCGTTTTTGAGCAACTTTTTCGACAAAGTAAGTCCGTTTTTGAGCAACTTTTTTGTATTTTTGTCGAAATTTCGCTATTTTTTCAAAAATAATTTGTGAGTTTGATTCTTTTTATCTATCTTTGCAGCGTCAACAAATTTATTTATTATGTTCGAGCGTGAGATACTTAAGGAAATGCGCCAGTGGAAAATGTCGGAGCAGCATAAACCTTTGGTGCTTCGAGGTGCCAGACAAGTTGGGAAAACAACGGTGGTGAATCAATTTTCAAAAGAGTTCAGTACTTTTCTGTCATTCAATTTAGACAGGGAAGAGGACAGGGCTCTATTTGACCGTGTTTTGCCTTTCGGCGATTTCGTGAATACCCTTTTCGCAATGAAGCAAAAGCGGTTGGACGTATCCCCTGCACTGATATTCATTGATGAGATACAAAATTCTCCGAGGGCAATCTCTCTATTACGATATTTTAAGGAAGAGCGTCCGGATTTGTATGTGATTTCCGCCGGCTCACTGTTAGAGAATGTTGTTGACCTCTCAGCGTCCTTTCCTGTGGGGAGGGTGGAATATATGGCATTAAGACCTTGTTCTTTTCGCGAATTTATATCCGCCTTAGGACAAAAGAATATGGCATATTTCATCGACAACCCGGAATCAAGTATTGCCGTTCACGAAAGTATGATGTCATTGTTCAATCAATATGTCATAGTGGGTGGAATGCCGGAGGCGGTCAGTAAATATGCGGATAAGCACGACGTAATGGTTTTAAATAGCATATATGAGACGCTATTACTGGGATACAAAGACGACGTGGAGAAATATGTGAGAAGTGGGAAATTAAATGAAATAGTGAAATTCCTGATAGAAAAATGTTGGGCCTTAGCCGGACAGATAGTTAAATTGGGTGGCTTCGGCGATTCCGACTATCGTGCGAAAGAAGTTGGCGAGGCTTTCCGTCTGCTTCAAAAAGCGATGCTTTTGGAACTCGTTTACCCGACTACCTCGACCTCAGTGCCGGCATTAGGAGAGATGAAAAGGATGCCAAAACTGGTGATGCTTGACACAGGGCTTACTAATTACAGTGCCGGCATACGGCGCGACCTGATTGGCGCAACCGACATATTGGATGTGTGGCGAGGACACATAGCGGAGCAGGCTGTGGCACAAGAACTGTTGACGCTCAACAACAAAGTGAGCCAAAAACGGTGCTTTTGGGTTAAAGGTAGAGACGGGGCGGAAGTGGATTTCGTTTGGACATACAACTCGCGGCTGTTCCCTATAGAAGTGAAAAACGGCCGCAACTCCCACTTGCGCTCATTACACTCGTTTATCGAAGCCGCACCAATAAAAACAGGAATTAGAGTTTGGTCTGGTCCTTTCTCCGTTGACGACGTACAGACGGTATTGAAGAAGAAACCTTTCCGACTTATAAACCTGCCGTTCTATCTTGTCGGCAACTTAGAAAAGATTCTTGAAAAATATTCTTTGGACTAAAAATACATTTTTCACACGAATTTTTGTCTTACTATTTCTTTCTCTCTGATATATTCAACCATTTCCTCGGATGCGCCACCAGAGCGGGCGATGTCGATTAGACTGAAAATATCCTTTTGGGGGTCTTCAGCAGCATTCTCCATCACCTTTTTATATATGGCATCGTGCGAAATTTCAGAAAGTTCCTCCGAGCTTTTGTCGCCATATCGGCTGATTATCGAATCTATAATCTCACGGTCTTTTACAGACAGATAATCCATATCCGGCTCTTCTAATGCGATAACTTTCTTGTTTTTTATATCAATTGACTTTGCAAAATCATATAAATCAGAACTCTCATCTATATCATCTTGCATCTCCTTTATTTTTATTACCTTATAAGTAAGTGTGGGAACAGGACCTCTTTGTCTTGCACGGAATGTGTCCTCCATTATCGGAAGACCATACGAGGCAAGACTTTCCCTTTGGGCAAAATACATAATTTTAAACAGCTTTATATAGTCCATCTCCGAGTGCATCTCTTTAAGGATATATAAAACTGTCGCCTTGATTGTGTCTATTTGGTCCTTCGTCTTCATTCGTGGGCGTTTACGGATTCGAACCGCAGACCCTCTGCTTGTAAGGCAGATGCTCTAAACCAGCTGAGCTAAACGCCCTCGTTCTCGTTTGCGGCTGCAAAGGTACGGAGAAAATTTCATTCCGCCAAACTTTTTCCGACTTTTTTTCAAAAAAAGTGTCATTTTCTTGTTTTTGGAGTGCAAAATGACATAAAAAGACATTTTTTTCAAGGTAAAAGTGGATTAAATCGGGAAAAATGACTAACTTTGCACCGCAGAATTATAAACAAGGAAAAAATGGAAAAAGTAGTTAGTGGAATAAGACCTACAGGCAATCTGCACTTAGGCAATTATTTTGGAGCAGTGAAGAGTTTTGTGAAAATGCAAAACGAGTATGATTGTATGTTTTTCATCGCCGACTGGCATTCACTCACCACACACCCAAAGCCGGAAGACATCCAAAGCAGCGTGAGAACAATACTCGCCGAGTATCTCGCCTGCGGCATCAACCCCGAAAAAGCACCCCTATACGTGCAAAGCGACGTGAGGGAGACGCTCGAGATATACCTCTACCTGAATATGAACACTTATTTAGGGGAGCTGGAGAGAGTTACCACATTCAAGGAAAAGGCACGCAAACAGCCCGACAACGTGAACGCCGGACTGCTCACCTACCCCACCCTGATGGCTGCCGACATACTGCAGCACCGCGCACATAAAGTGCCAGTGGGAAAAGACCAGGAACAGAATATGGAGATGGCACGCCACTGCGCAAGGAGGTTCAACTACATCTACGGCGTGGAGTTCTTCCCGGAGCCGCAGAGCTTCTTCTTCAACGCACAAGCACTGAAAGTGCCGGGACTCGACGGAAGCGGAAAAATGGGAAAGAGCGAGGGAAACTGCATCTACCTCATCGACGATGACAAGACAATCACGAAAAAGGTGATGAAAGCTGTTACCGACAACGGACCGCAAACTCCCAACAGTCCGAAACCGGAAGTGATAGAAAACCTCTTCACATTCCTCAAAATAGCCTCAACACCAGAGACTTACCAGTATTTCGACGAGAAATGGAACGACTGCACGCTGCGCTACGGCGACCTGAAAAAACAAATCGCCGCCGACCTCTGCGCCATCGTGGCTCCCATACGCGAGAGAATACAGGAGTATAAAAGCAATACCGACCTGCTCAATAAAATTCTTGAGCAAGGAGCAGAAAAAGCACGGGAGAGCGCAAAAAAGACCCTCGACGAAATGAGGCATATCATCGGATTCAAGGCTCTGTAACCATCGACTCCGAAAATATAATTATCGCTTTCAAGGCTCTATAGTCTTCGCAATCAGAGCTGTATAATTATCGCTTTCAGAGCTTTATAGTCTTCGTATTCGAGTTTTATAACCTTCGCATTCAGAGCTTTATAATCATCATATTCAGAGCTTTATGATTTTTTATTTCTCTGGCACCGGCAACACCCTCTCTGTGGCAAAGCGAATAGCGGAAGCCACGGACGAGAGGCTTATTGCCATTGCCGATGCGATAAAAGAGAAAAAATACAGCTATCAAATTCAAGATGGCGAGCGGATAGGTTTTTGCTTCCCCATTCACGGTTGGCGGCCGCCATTTATTGTAAGGGATTTCATAAAGCAATTGCATATCGCCGGAGCAAACGGACATTATGTCTATGCCTTCGCCACTTGCGGCGACGATGTGGGACTCACATTCAACTATCTGCGACAAGACCTGCAAATCGCCGGACTGCCGTTAGACAGCTGCTTCTCGGTGATTATGCCCGAGTCGTATATGTTTCCCCTCATCGATGTCATCGATAAACCCGAAAAGGCGAAAGAGAAACGAACCGAAGGACTGAAAAAAGCCGACAAGTATATACCTTATATAATAAATAAGGAGACGGGCTTGCAACTAATCAATGAGAGCCATTGGCCACGCACAAACAGCATCGTCATCGGAGGATATTTCGTAAAACATTGGGTAACAGACTCAAAATTCAGCGTCGATGCCGACCTCTGCGCCCGCTGCGGCAAATGTGCCAAGGTTTGTCCAGTACAAAACATCGCCGCCCCCGCCGGGGAACTGCCAGAATGGCAACACAACGGACTCTGCACCACCTGTTTCGCCTGCTACCACCACTGCCCCAAGCACGCCATCAACTTCGGACACCGCACAAAAGGCAAAAGACAAATGTATTTTGAATAATTTGGAAGATGTATTTTGAATAATATGGCTGATAAACCACATCCACTTTGGGCGAAAGTTGCTAAAAAATCGCAACTTTCGCCCAAAGTGACTCAAAAAGAGCGATTTTAGTGTTTTGAAACACTAAAATTGGCGAAAAATAATGTTTTGAAACACTAAATTGTCAATTTCTCAATAAACTGACAATTTTCTTCGCTGCATTTTGCGGAGCATTCTGTTGTCCGAGATTAGCCTTCACCTCTTCATATCCTTGCAACATCGGATTCCGAAGGGGCTGACCAGGGAGAATATTATACAGATTTCCACGGATAAGGTCGAGGGTGAAGGTGTCGGCGACCAGTTCCTGCACCACCTCACGGTTGGCGATAAGGTTCACGAGCGAGATATAATCCACTTTCAGCACTTTCTTGCGCAGCCATCCCACGATTTTGGGCAGCGGCGTCTTATAGCATACCACTTGCGGTACTCCAAACATTGCCGTCTCCAGGGTCGCCGTACCGCTCGTAACAAGAGCTGCTTTGCTATGAGCGAGCAACTGATAGGTCTCGTTGTTCACTATCTTCACGTCAGTGCCGTCAAGGAATTTATTATAGTATGACTTCTCTATACTCGGTGCACCCGCTACAACCATCTGATAATCAGCAAAGTCGCTTGTGGCCTTGAGCATCATCGGCAAGTTGTCTTTAATCTCCTGCTTTCGGCTTCCGGAGAGCAAGGCTATAATAGGTTTCGCCACGTCGAGCCCGTGCCGCTCGCAAAACTGCCACGACGACTCATCGTAGGTATTCAAGAATTCCCTCACCTCCATCTCCGTAGGGTTGCCCACGTAATTTATCTTGTAGCCGTGCTTCTGCTCATAGAAAGGCACCTCGAAAGGCAGTATCGAAAACATTGCGTCAACATCCCTCTTGATGTTTTTGATACGAAACTCCTTCCATGCCCAAATCTTCGGCGATATATAATAATATACCGGTATTTTCGTGTTTTTATGGATATATTTTGCGATGCCGAGGTTGAAACCCGGATAATCGACAAGAATTAGAGCATCGGGCTGCCACGACACGATATCCTGTTTCACAAGACTCATGTTCGTGAATATCGTTTTCAGATGCAACAACACGGGTATGAACCCCATATATGCCATTTCCTTATAGTGTCGGAGCCTCACTCCTCCCACGGCGGTCATCAGGTCGCCGCCGATGAAACGGAAGTCTGCCGACGGGTCTTCCTCTCGCAACGCCCGCATCAGGTTGGAAGCATGAAGGTCGCCGCTGGCCTCGCCTACTATAAGGTAATATTTCATTGGCGCGGCGGATTACAAAAGCGACAGGGTGTAGAGATAAAGCACCGTGGCGGGGATTGCCATGAGCGAGGAGTCGAAACGGTCGAGCATACCTCCATGTCCGGGCAGTATGTTGCCGCTGTCTTTAATGCCTAAAGTACGTTTGAAAAGCGACTCCACGAGGTCACCCCAGGTGCCGAAAATCACCACCACCACGGCCATGCCAATCCAGCCGGGCAACGACATGCCGATGTCGTTCGACGTGCCTTTCGTGAGCCACCCGATCAAGCCGGCGGCAACCATTGCTAAAACGCCGCCTCCAATGCTTCCCTCCCAGGTCTTGCCCGGCGACACGCGCGGGAAGAGCTTGTGCTTGCCGAAAAGAGAACCGGCACAATAGGCTCCGGTGTCGCTGCACCACAGCAGGATAAACACCGACAAGGGTATGATATATGTGTAAACCACCTCGCTCGTGCCTTGTTGACGGCTGAAAGCCAGCACGCTTACCATCGACAATGGCAAGGCGATATACATCTGCGAGAGCATCGTGTAAGCCCACGAATTTACGGGGTTCTCATTTTTGAGATACAACTCGCTGATCATCAGGTATATCACCGACAAGAGATAGGGGATGAACACCGCGGAGGGTGTCATATCGCTTGCGAAACAAAATACTGCCAGGAAGAGATACACACCGGCGACGGTGCATATCAACTGGTTCACTTTCACACCTTTGATGGCGTTTACCAGTCCGCAATACTCCCATATCGTCAGTCCTGTAATCAGGGCGAAGAGCAGAGCCATAGCCCTCACATTCAGGAAGCACACCACGATGGCGGCCACGAAAAAAACGCCGGTTATAAATCTAACTGCCAGATTGTTCATATTCGCTATTCTTTATTTTGTCCTTCATTATCCGTTTTTGCTTCGCCAGAGTTGTCTGCGGGATTGTCAGCTGTCTTCTCTGCAGAAACTGCTTCGCCGCTGTTCTCTGCCTTGTCCTCTTCGCTTGGCGCTGCATTCTGCTCACCTTCTTTCTCCTCTTTCGGTGCAGCCTCGCGTGCCATACGCTCTGCTATCGCCCTCTGGTTCTCAGCGATAATCTCTTCGGAGCGGCTCACCCAAGGACGTTTTCCGAAGATTTTCTCCACGTCCTCAGCATAAATCACCTCACGGTCGATAAGCAACTGTGCCAGTTGGTTATGACCCTCCTTATGTTCTAAGAGCAAATTCTTTGCCCTTTCGTATTGTTCGGCAATCATCTTGAGCACCTCGTCGTCCATCACCTTGGCAGTGGTCTCGCTGTAAGGTTTCTGGAAATTGTACTCCTGATTGTTGTAATAACAGATATTGGGCAGTTTCTCGCTCATTCCCGCGTATGCGATCATTCCGTATGCGCTCTTCGTAACTTTCTCCAAGTCGTTCATTGCGCCTGTCGAGATATGTCCTGTGAAGAGTTCTTCCGCAGCCCTTCCTCCGAGGGTGGCGCACATCTCGTCGAGCATCTCCTCCTTGGTGGTTATCTGCCTCTCCTCGGGCATGTACCAAGCTGCTCCGAGGGCTTGTCCGCGCGGCACGATGGTAACTTTCACCAAGGGGTTGGCATGCTCGCAGAACCACGACACGGTGGCGTGTCCAGCCTCGTGGAGGGCGATGCTCCTCTTCTCTGCCGCCGTCATCACCTTGGTTTTCTTCTCCAAACCGCCAACGATACGGTCAACGGCATCTAAGAAGTCTTGTTTGCTCACGCTTTCCTTATTGTGCCTTGCGGCGATAAGGGCTGCCTCATTGCACACATTGGCTATGTCGGCTCCCGAGAAGCCCGGTGTCTGACGTGCCAAAAAGTCCACATCCACACTGTCGTCGGTCTTCACCGGTTTGAGGTGCACCTGGAATATCTCTTTTCTCTCGTGGAGGTCGGGGAGGTCAACATGTATCTGTCTGTCAAAACGACCGGCACGGAGCAACGCACTGTCAAGCATGTCGGCACGGTTGGTGGCGGCGAGGATAATCACACCGCTGTTGGTGCCGAAACCGTCCATCTCGGTGAGGAGGGCATTCAATGTGTTCTCTCTCTCGTCGTTACCTCCCATCGACGGATTCTTGGAACGCGCGCGTCCGATGGCGTCAATCTCGTCGATGAAGATGATACAGGGCGATTTTTCTTTTGCCTGACGGAAGAGGTCGCGCACACGCGAGGCACCCACGCCGACGAACATCTCGACGAAGTCGGAGCCCGACATCGAGAAGAACGGCACGCCGGCCTCGCCTGCCACGGCTTTCGCCAACAGCGTCTTACCAGTTCCCGGAGGACCGATAAGGAGGGCTCCCTTGGGTATTTTTCCTCCTAAAACCGTGTATTTCTTCGGGTTCTTCAGGAAGTCCACGATTTCCTGTATCTCTTGTTTTGCTCCTTCCTGACCGGCCACGTCCTTGAAGGTGATGTTCAGTTCATCACCCTTCTCATACATCTTGGCTTTGCTCTTGCCCACGTTGAAAACGCCCAGACCGCCGCCGGAGCCTCCACCGCCCATACGGCGGAAGAAAAACATCCAGAGGAAAATAAGCAATATCAGTGGAGAGAGGTTGAGCAAAATGTTCAAAATCTCATTACCCTGATGGTTGTCGTAGCTGAAGTCGCCGGTAAACACCTCCTTGGCACGAGCCTCATCGATAAACTCCTCGAGTTTTTCCACAGAGCCTATCTCCACAGAGATAAATGGATGCTCGCCCATTTTGTCGGAGCCTTTACCAAAGACATCGCGTATATGTTCGGGTTTAACATACATTTTAAGCGTTCCCTCATCCTTGTTGGCCACCACTTTCTCGGCATAGCCGGAAAGCACGTAGTTCTTGAAGCTGTTGTAGGATGCCTCCACGCTTCCGGAATTACCCGTCTGTTCGTTGGTGAAAAACAACATCGCCAACACTGCGAGTATAATAATGTACACCCAGTTCATATTAAACTTGGGCATGTTCATTTTGGGCTTGTTCTGTTTGTTTTGATTCTCATCCATTTTCGAGTCCACACATTATATATTATTATATCAAATTCTTTCGGTCAAACCCGACCCAGTCGGGGGCAGCTCTTGTCAGAGGGTCTTTTTGGCAATCCCGACCCAGTCGGGACAGCTCTTGCCAGAGGGTCTTTCTGTCAACCCCGACCCGTCGGGGCAGCTCTTGCCAGAGGGTGATAACGCCGGAACGGCGTATAATTGTCAATTGTCAATTATCAATTGTCAATTCAAAAGCTCCGCTTGCGCTACTCATCCGGCAGGTGTGTGATGTCGGCATCCTGCCAGAGGTGCTCGAGGTCGTAATACGAGCGTGCCTGCGGCACGAAGATATGCACCAGCACGTCGCTGAAGTCCATTGCCACCCAGTGGCTCAGTCCGAGACCGGTCACGGTGAGTGGTTTTTCTCCAAGTTTTTCTCTTGCCATGTCGCCGACGCTTTCTGTTATTGCCTCCACCTGTGTCGGCGAATTGCCTTCGCAGATGATGAAATAGCGGCAGATGGCTCCGTCGATGCCGTTAAGGTCGGCTACTACGATATCTTTTCCTTTTTTCTCTCTTATTCCTTCTGTTATCGTTTCAACTAATTCTCTTGTCGATGTCATAAAATTTTTATTACTGTTTCTATTCTTCTCCCTCTGCCACCCCGAAAGGAGACAAAAAGAGCTTTTCTCTCGTTTTCAAGTGCAAAATTAATGCCTTTTCTCCAAAAATCGCTAAAAAAAGCATTTTATTTGATGTTTTTTTGAAAAAAAACCGATTTTTTTTTGTCAGAACGAAAAAAAGTAGTACCTTTGCACTCGCAAATCGCAAAAGTCATGCCGCGGAGCGGTGACGGCGACAAGCACAGATTGGGGTATGGTGTAATGGTAACACTACAGATTCTGGTCCTGTCATTCTTGGTTCGAGTCCGAGTACCCCAACACAGAGCAAGGTTTCGTTTTTACGAAGCCTTGTTTTTGTTTGCTCAAATCGTCAAATCAACAAGCATTTTAAATTTTAGTGTTTCAAAACACTTTTTTCCGCCAATTTTAGTGTTTCAAAACACTAAAATCATCCATTTTCAAGTCACTTTGGGCGAAAGTTGCAAAAAAATCACAACTTTCGCCCAAAGTGGATTGTTTTTTCGAAAAAAGTTCGTATCTTTGCCACCGAAATAAAACTTGCGATATGGAAAAACTGATTGGAAGAGATGCGGAACAGCAGAAGTTGGCGAAATACGTCAACAGCGGCAAGGCAGAGTTCATTACCATCTATGGCAGACGTAGGGTGGGAAAGACTTTCTTGGTGAGGTCTTTCTTCAAGGATAAATTCGACTTCTATGCCACAGGAATTATCGATGGCACAAAAGAGGAAGAGATGAAAGCTTTCAACGACGCCCTCCACAAATACGGATATGAAGGGGATGAGGCGGCGAATTGGATGGACGCATTCATAAATCTCGGAAAACTACTGAAAAGTAAGTCAGACAAGAACCCCGGGAAAAGGGTCGTCGCATTTATCGATGAACTGCCCTGTTTCGACACATACAACAGCGGTTTCATACATGCTTTAGACTATTTCTGGAACAGCAATGCGTCGTGGATGAGCAATATCTTCCTTGTGGTTTGCGGCTCTGCCACTTCGTGGATGCTGCATAATGTAATCAACAACCGAGGCGGTTTGTATGGCCGCACCACACACGAGATACATCTGCGGCCTTTCACGCTCTCTGAAACAGAAACATATCTTAAAGAGAAAGGGTCGAAACTTGACAGGCTGTCAATCTTGCAACTTTATATGACTTTGGGAGGCATACCTTATTATATCAGTATGGTTGACCCGCATAAAAGCGCGGCGGAAAATATCGACAGCCTCTTCTTCGCAGAGTCGGAAGGGTTGAAGAGCGAATACGGCAGACTGTTTAAGTCGTTGTATAAGAATCCCGACAACTACACATCGGTAATCCGCCTCCTTTCTGAGCACAGCGCAGGAATGACACGTAAAGAGATTGCAGAGAAACTGAAAATACACAACAACGGACACTTGGGCGAAATTCTTGAAAACCTCGAAAGTTGCGATTTCATCAGGTATTACAGGAATAATGGTAAACAAAACAATGGCATCTACCAACTTCTCGACTTTTTCATACTTTTCTACAACAAGTTCTGCCGCCGTCGCACCACCGATGAGAGGTTCTGGCAAAACAATATCAACACGCCAGCACAAAATACGTGGTACGGACTGACATTCGAGAAAGTCTGCATAGCCCATTATCGCCAAATACTGCGGGCATTGAAAATTGACGGGATACACACTGAATTCTATTCGTGGCGCAGCAAAACCAGCTCGCCAGCAGCACAAATAGACATCGTTATCGACAGAGCTGACGGCATAATAAATATTTGCGAAGCCAAGTATTCAAGAAGAGAGTACCGGTTGCAAAAAACAGAATACGACAAACTCTCAAAACGCATCGACACGTTCTGCAATGAGACAAAATGCAAAAAAGGCATTCAAACCGTGCTTATTACCACCAACGGACTTGCTGATAACGAATACTCAAACATCGCCGACAGAGTTATTGCACTCGACGATTTATTCCTCTAAAATTACCACTTTGGGCGAAAGTTGCTAAAAAATCACAACTTTCGCCCAAAGTAAAATCGTAATAGTTTAATACAAAGCGCGGCAAAGGTAAATCTTTCCAACAAATCAAAGACATCCCCAACAGTCTCCTCGCTGTGGATGACATGGACGTAGTAGGGCATTTACACCTCTAAAACTGAAAAAATATACTTATTTTTTTCACCGTTAAAATATTATGCCATCCAATGAGGCATTTACACGGTGAAAGACGAGCAGACGATATGGGCTGCTGGTTTCAAGCATCTCCGGGGCCTTGCTGAAAGAGCTGCGGCAAAGCGTCTCCCACTCTTCTCGGTTCTCATCGGAAACAAGCATCGACACTGCCAACACCTCGCCATTATCCACAACAGCATCCTCCCTGAACTGCATGAACACCGCGCTGCCACGCTCCATCGACTTTAGACGGTCGGAGAATGTGGCGGTGAGGTCGGGGAGATAGGTGTAGTTCTTCTTACCCGAAAGATAGTCGTAAAGTGAAAAACCGTCTATCACCTTTTCTATATTAGAGGTGAGCTTCGCACGTACCTTCTCCTGAAACTCCTGATAAGTGAGGCCATCGCTCTTGATATACCAGTGCAGACTGGCTCCGTCTAAGAGGGTGTTGGTCTTGCGGTCCATATAGGTGTCGAGGTCATTATTGCGAATTGCGGGCTTCGACACCTCTGTTGACACGAGCTCATTATATGAATTATACACGCCTTTCTCCTCCTTATACCATTGTTTCAGACGGTCAACGCATTCCACAATCTTCGCCTGTTTCTCGGTAAGGTCAGCATGGGTCTTATGTAATTTCTCCATAAACATCCCTGCCACTTGCAGGCGCACGGGCAGTTCTTTGAGCAGCAACCGCTGTTTGGCAAGCACTGCCTCCTTCTCATCCACCTCCGCCTGAACCTTGTTTTGGAATTTCTTTATGCCCGCAGTCTCATAGAAATACAAGCCGAGGGTGATGACGGCGACAGCGGCAAGAAGTCCGATAAACGGCCAGCACAAACTGTTTTCCCTCCAGCCTTCCACCCATATCCAACAGGCGACATTGGCGAGGGCGAGAATCACAATAAGGGCAACGAGCCAAATGCCTTTCAGCATCAGGCGGTGCTTCTCCGCCCCTACCCTTGCTACGCACTCTTCCTTGAGGCTGCTCACAGACTCCTGCAGCCGTTCGACCACACTCTTCTGGTCAGCGACTGCCTCGTCCATAATCTTGCGGCAGTTGCCGGCATCGGCAATCTCATCCACTAATTTCAGATACTCACCTCTCATCTCCTGGTATTTCTCACGTTTGAGGACATATTCCTCACGACGCTTCTCCAAGGTGTCGTTAACAGCCTGTATCTTCGCATCCCTGTCAACAGTCGAGGCGGGAAGTTTAAGCAGTTTTTCTATTTCACTGTTTTGTTGCCTCATAAAACTCTCGTCGCGCTTGATGTCGGCTCTGAGTGCCTTAATCTCGGGCAGTTTGTTTTCTATGTCTCCCTTGCCGTCGCCAAGCACCCGGCGGCCTTTTCGGATCTCTTTCCCATTGTCATCGCATTCCGTCGCCGGCAAGTTATTGTTTTCTTCGATGAAGACGTTCATCGTCTCCTTATAGCAGTCGTCGAAAATCGGCTGTTCCGCCGGGAAGGAGTAAGTGGGGAGAAGTTCGTCATCGCAACCTAAGGTAATGGCGAGCATCGCCTGCTTCTGTGGCAGCGACACGTCCTCGTCGCCCACGCAGCTCTCAAGTTTCTCTTGCAAGGAGCTTACGGCGTCGTCCACTGCCGGCGCACATTCCGTCAGGATGTCTTCCACCGCACCGTCGCCTTTAATCTTCGGTTGCACCACGTCTTCGAGGAATTTGCTCAATAATGTGGCGCTGCCCTTGAAGTTAGGAGCCACCTTCTTCGCCACACTGCCCATGTCGATGCCACTCTCGTTGATCCTCTCCCTTCTCATGAGTTTCAAATAGCACTGGTGAAGCATGTATTCCACGAAATAGCCTTTGTTGAAATAGCATTCCGACAGTCCGAAGGTGATGAGTTTGCCTTTACCCTCGCCCTCAGGATATATCTTGTCGTAGTTTTCTATGCAAAGCGATGAATATGCTGTTAACACGCGAGCGAGGTTGTCACACTCCTCAAAATGCAACTCCAGTCCCTGTGAGTTCTTATTTGACAACAATATAATATGCTGCACATTCTTCCACCATTTTATAAGTTCGAGGATCTGCCTTGCTTTTTCCATGGTGTCCTCGGCAGACGCGTCTTTGGATGCCACCGACGGGGAAAGGGCCAGCACGTCGATATGCGTGCCGCAACTGAGCTCCGACATCGCGGCGGCCATCTTGCGGCCTTGTTCGACAGCGGTCTCATCCCATAGCGGTACGACGACGGCCACGTTGATGCCGTCGGCCTCACCACTGACATATTTGCCGGTCCACGCCCCGGCGAAGATCTGTGCCACGCCCAAGGCGGCCGGTCCATCCTCTTTAACCTCGAAGCCACTGCGCTCGTCGCTGTGGAAACCGTTGTCTTTCGGTGACACCTCCACCTTTCTCACTCCGTCGCCGTCAGTGGCGGCGCAATGGAAACAGTCATTCAAGTCGGGATTTTTAAAACGCATCATCCCTGCCACCCGTCGGGCAAGGGGCAGCACCCGGCTGCCGCAAAAAATAAAAAAAGTATGTCGCATATTCTTCTGTTGTCTGCCGCACGTGTTTGTGTGCTTAAATATCTGTCTGAGAATTGTCTGCTTTCAAAGGGTTCCAACCCTGTGCCTTGAGCTCAAACTCCTTCTGGTCTCTCGATACGAGCATTCGTCCGAATCTCTCCTCTGTAATATGTCCGATAAGTTTCACATCCTCTATCTGCTCTATCTTCTCATGGTCGCCGATAGGCACTGTGAAGAGCAGTTCATAGTCCTCCCCGCCGTTGACGGCGCAAGTGGTGAGGTTCATGTTCAACTCCTCTGCCATCACCGCCGTCTGGTAGTCGATGGGGATGTTGGCCTCATAAATTCTGCAACCGCAGTGGCTCTGAGTGCAGATATGTGCCAGTTCGCTGCTCAGTCCGTCGCTGATGTCCATCATCGCCGTGGGATGTATATTGGCTTCCCGGAGCCTCTGTATGATGTCGCCGCGAGCGTCGGGCTTGAGCTGTCTTTGCAGCAGATACTCCCGCCCGGCGAAGTCGGGCTCAAAGTCTGCAAGCATCTTCAGTGAGTTCTGGTCATTTTTCTTCCTCGCCTCTTCCACCTGCTGATAATACACGGTCTTCTCTCTCTCCAAGAGCTGCAGTCCCATATATGCCGCGCCGAGGTCGCCGCTCACGCAAATAAGGTCGGTGTTCTTCGCCCCGTTGCGATACACGATGTCTTCCTTCTTCGCCTCGCCGATGCAAGTGATGCTAATGGCCATGCCGGTAAACGACGAGGTGGTGTCACCTCCGACGATGTCCACGCCCCATTTGTCGCACGCCAAGCGCAGTCCGTTATAGAAGGCATCGAGGTCTTCCACGTTGAAACGCTTGCTGATGGCGATGCTCACTGTCATCTGGCGCGGAGTGCCGTTCATGGCGAAGATGTCACTGATGTTTACCATTGCCGACTTATATCCGAGGTGCTGCATGTCGATATAGGTAAGGTCGAAATGCACGCCCTCCATAAGCATGTCGGTGGTTACTAATACCTCCTTGTCAGGGTAGTGCAAAACAGCACAGTCGTCGCCTGGTCCTTTCAGGGTGGAGGCGTTTTTCATCTCTATATTTTCCGTGAGCCGGCGTATCAGCCCAAACTCGCCCAAATTCGCTATGTCCATAATGTCAACTTCTCTTTATCATCTCGCGCATAATGGATGTCATCAAGGGCTGTGCGCGGTTGGCAGCCTCTTGCACCTCTTCATGGCTCACCTTCACCACGACGCCCTCCACGCCGAGGTCGGTGATGACGCTCATGCCAAACACCTCCATGCCGCAGTAGCGGGCCATAATCACCTCCGGCACGGTGCTCATACCCACGGCATCAGCGCCGAGGCGGTGATACATGGCATACTCCGCCGGGGTCTCGAAGGTGGGGCCTTGTACACCGGCATACACGCCATGTTGCAAAGAGATGCCTTGTTCCTTGGCGATGCTGTCGGCAAGGGCTATGAGCCTCTTCGAGTAGGCCTCGCTCATCTCGGGGAAGCGCGGGCCGGGGCCTTCGTTCCTGCCTCTCAGCGGATGTTCGGGGAAGAGGTTCAGATGGTCGGTAATCACCATCAGGTCGCCCACCTTGAAGTCGGGGTTCATGCCTCCGGAGGCATTGCTCACGAAGAGCGTCTTGATGCCAAGCTCATACATCACTCTCACGGGGAATGTAACCTCTTTCATCGTGTAGCCCTCATAGAAATGGAAACGGCCTTGCATGGCGATGATGTCCTTTCCGCCAAGCTTGCCGAAGATAAGCTGCCCGGCATGTCCTTCCACCGTTGACACGGGGAAATGCGGTATGTCGCGGTAGCTCACTGTGGTGGTGTCTGTTATCTCTGTAGCCAACTGCCCCAGTCCGGTGCCGAGAATTATGGCTGTCTGTGGCTTGCCCGTCATCCTTTCTTTGATGAAAGCCGCCGTTTTTTGTATGTTTGCTGCCATTGAAGTTTAAATTTAAGTATTACGCGGCAAAGATAGCAAAAAAAACCGAAAACGCACTAAAAAAGTGAAGAAAAATAAAAGAAATGAAGCAAAAAGAGTTAAAAAAACTTTTTATCGCATACTTTTTAAATAAAATTACTATCTTTGCAGCGGATTTAAAACAAATTAAACTTCTATACGGATTTAAACAAATTAGTCAAGACAAATCAACAACAAAATTAAGACGTATGAAAAAGAAAATTATTACTATGTTCGTTATGCTGCTATGTGCAGCAGGCGGTGCGAATGCTCAAACAGAACCAGTAAACGTATTCTTCGGTGATTTCAAGTATGAGCACAAGAAGAAGGTGAGAGGCAGCAGTCTTATGAAGAATATTTTGAGTGTCAGCAAAGTGGCTTTAGGAGCTGCTGTGGGACAAGCGCCTACATCCGCATCTGTCACCACCACAAAAGAAGTGGCCAGCGACACAGCCGCAGTATATGCGTCGATTAAGAATGCTGTTAACAACCACCCGCGCTTCAGAGTGTATGAGGGTGGGGACGTCGCGGCACACAAAAGCGAGGGAGGTATTGTTGTCAATGCCGAAATCCTCACTATATTCAGAGAGTCGGAAAGATCTACTGACCCCATTCTCAACGACGGCAAGGCCAAGGTGGAATTCAATATCATCCTTACCGACGCACTCACAGGCAAGCAGATTGACAAAGTGAAGCTGCAATCGATTTCACACGGCACTCGTTATTACTATTGGGCTAACACTTCTAATCCTACAGAAGCTGAGAACATTGTAATCAATGAGGGTGTGGCCAATGCCACCTGGAAATACCTGATGGGAATGTATCCCGTGGCTGTGGAGGTACTTGACAAAGGTGTGGTTAAGGAAAGCGGTAAACTTAAGAGCATCTATATCGAAATCGGCCAGAAGCAAGGAGCACAGCCAAACTGGGAATTCTTTATCGTGAAGGAAGGAGACCTTAAAGAAAGAGGCAAGCAAGACAAGATTGGACGCATCAGGATTGACACTGTGGAAGGCGACGATGTGTCGATCTGCAGAGTGAAAAGCGGTGCTGAGGCCATACAGGCAGCAATCGACGCAGGAGAGAAGCTCTATGCTGTGACAAATGTGAATGACTGGGCTTATTAATAAGGTGGCGGTATGAAAAGTATTATAACAACATTGCTCGCATGCCTCGTGAGCGGTGGCATTATGGCACAAAGCTCTGTAAAAGAGCGTAATACCCCCATCAACGTGTGGTTGGGCGACATTACAGTAAAAGACGACACACCCAAGGAACAGTCTAATCTCGAAAAGGCTGTCAGCACCACCAACACTGTGGCGGAGATAGCTGTTTCCGCAGGTGTGTCAAAGGCATTGCCGCTTAAAGACGTGACGGGTATTGACTCGGCCCTGATAGAAGGACTGAAGATGACACCTATGGTAGAGGCGAAAGGAAGAGAGCCGCTGCCACAGGCACCAGGCGAGGGAGACGTGAAAATCGAAGTGGAGCTTACCCGAGGGGCTGCAAACTCAGCTTTAGGATATGGCGACATGCTTGACTTAGTAATAGGAAGCGGTTCCTACTCTTTTGGCAGTTTCAGAATGATACTGAAAGACCTCTCCGACGGTAGGACGGTGGCATCACGCAATTTCAACAAGACGTATTGGGGCACTCATAATTTCGGAGAAAACCTTAAAAATTCCATAACATTCGCTGTAAGGGATTTCTTGTGCGGCGTCCACCCGCTCTACGGCAATATCATAGACGCACAGTCGCTTCTTGACGAAAACAAGAAAGACGTGCTTATTGACCTTGGTGCCAAGGATGGCGTGTGGAAAGACTTAGAATTCCAGATTTGCAAGGCAGGACCAACGATAAAAGGCCGACCGACAAGTAAGACTTTAGGATATGCCTCAACAAAGCAGGTTTATGATGACACCACCTTGATACACATTTCCAAAGGCAAAAAGGAGATTGCGGAAGAATTGAGAAAGGGCACACAGCTGTTTGTCGTGAACACCACTCCCTGATTTATAGCATACTTATTTAAAACTTATAGTATGAGGCTTCGGCGGATTTTCATTTCCGTCGGAGCCTTTGCTTTTGTCAGTCTGCCCCTTCGGTTTCTTCTCCTCTGCGTCGATGGCCTGGGAAAGGATGCTGTTGCGCGAGTTCTTCTTCACATAACTGAGTATGTTGTTGTCGAAGTCGGTTTTCTGGTCGAGCATAAACTCCACGTGTATGGGAAGCGTGTAGATGGCTTTCTTCACCTCGTCGCTCAAGCCCTCGGCCTCTTTCAGCCTCACGCTGTCCTTGTCGGTGGTGATGATAAGTTTCGGGGCTTCCATCTGCTCAAAAGCGCTATTGATAGCATCGATGTCTTTCTGCTTGAATTGATGATGGTCGCTGAATGACATCGGCGTGATTTTTTCCGTGTATTCCTTGAGGTCGTTGCACATCTGCTCTGGCGTGGCGATACCCGTGAGGAGCATCACGTTCATGCCCTTCCTCAAGAAGTCCATGTCCTTGTCCTCCCCACCAAAGACGGGGTGGAGGCACTCGTATTTGATGGTGGTATAGAACAGTTGTTGATATGGTCTGGGGGCGATGGCATTGCGCAGCACCCGATACTCCATGGGCTTCATCTCACACGGACATTTGGTGACGATGATGATGTCGGCCCGTTTCATCTCGCTCTGCGGCTCACGGAGCCTGCCGGCGGGCAGAAGGCGGTCGTAGATGACGAGGCGGTGATAGTCAACCAGCAGGATATTCACTCCTGGTTTCACATAGCGGTGCTGATAGGCGTCGTCGAGGATTACCACGTCGGTGTCGCTGGTCTCCTCGTCGCACTGGAGCCTTGATATGCCTCTTCGGCGGTTGGCATCGACTGCGACATATACATCGGGGAATTTCTGTTTCACCTGATATGGCTCATCGCCAATGTCGCTCACTGTACTGTCATCACCGGCAAGCACATATCCATGCGTCTTGCGCTTATAACCGCGGCTGAGCACCGCCACCTTAGCCTTTTCCCTAAGCAGCTTGACAAGATATTCCACATGGGGTGTCTTTCCCGAGCCTCCCACAGTGATATTACCCACGGAAATCACGGGGATGCCGTAGGCCTTGCTCTTCAACACACCGATGTCGAAGAGCCAGTTACGCATGCCCACCGCCATGCCGTAGGGCCAGCTGAAGGGTATGAGCCATTTATTTATCTTTATCAAGTCGCCTTCCATATAGTTAGTTTTTATGTTTTCAAGCCGCCTTTATTTCAAGTTTATGAAATAAGGCATCCTGGCCTGCAAGTAATCTTGTGAGCCGATGGTGCGCACCACCATCAGCGGCTCATACAGCTCGCCGAGCAGAGGTTTCAACTGTGCGTCGAGGTACGTGTCGGTGTTTTCGTCCAGACTTTCGAGCAGCATCTCAAAGAACGACTGTTTGCCGGGATAACTCTTCACGCAGATATCCTCCTCACTCACTTTCGCCAGTTCTGCGGCTTTCTTCACCGCGTCGGATAATGTGCCGAGCTGGTCAACGAGCTTTATCTTTATTGCGTCGGTGGCAAGCCATACCCTGCCCTGAGCTATTGAGTCCACCTGTTCCGTGGTCATCTTTCTGCCGTCAGCCACCCTCTTGAGGAAAGTGTCGTAACCACGGTCAACATATTTCTGCATCGCCTCGCTCTCGTCGGCGTTGAACGGACGGGAGAGAGTGCCGAAGTCGGATGACTTGTTGGTCTTTACCACATCGAATTTCAAGCCCACCTTCTCCGTGAGCAGCTTGCTGGCGTCGGGGATGAGTCCGAAGATGCCGATAGAGCCGGTGATGGTGGTTGGCTCAGCCACTATCCAGTTGGCATTGCAACCCATGTAATAACCTCCGGAGGCTGCCATGCCTCCCATCGACACCACGACAGGCTTCTTTTGTTTCAACATCTCCACGGCTCTCCACATCTGCTCGCTGGCGTATGCGCTGCCGCCGCCAGAGTTGATTCTCAGCACCACGGCCTTCACATCATCGTCATCGGCGAGAGCTTGAAGGTCTTTCGACACCTTGCTGCTTTCAATAACACCTTCGCCGGTGCCTTGCACGCCGGCATCCTCAAACACGATACTGCCGTAGGCGTAATACACAGCCACCTCGTCGGAGCCGGAATTATCGCTCACGGCGGTGTTGATCATTGAAGAGAGTGGCAACTGGTTGATATCTTCGTCTTTGTCGATTTTCAAACGCTGTTTTATCTCCGTCCTCACCTCGTCGCTATAAAGAAGTCCGTCAACGAGCTTCGCCTTCTGGTAATCTTTGGCTTCAGTGAGGAAGATATATTTGTCGGCGAGAGAGTTCAGCGAGTCGGTGCTCACCTTGCGGCTTTCAGCCACCTCCTTGCACACCTGCTGCCAGATGCCGCTCATATATGCCATCACCTGCTCACGGTTCTCATCGCTCATGTGGTCGGAGATATATGTCTCGGGCATACTCTTGTATTTGCCCACCTTGAAGAGTTGCATCTTCACGCCCACCTTCTCAAAGAGGTCTTTGTAATACATTGGCGTGCCTCCGAGACCTTTCCAGTCGAGCATTCCCTCCGGGTTGATATACACCTTGTCGGCAACGCTGGCCACATAATAGCCCCCCTGAGTGTAGTTGTCAGCGTATGACACAATCCACTTTCCGCTTTTCTTAAAGTCTAAGAGAGCCTTGCGTATCTCCTGCAGCGAGGCGTAGGAGTCGGGCATGAAAGCGATGCCACATTGTATATATATACCTTTTATCTTGTCGTTTTCTTTTGCACGGCGTATGCCCTCAAGCATATCGTCCAAGCCGGTGGTCTTGGCCTGTCCGTAGAACTGGCCCATCATGTCATCGCCAGCCCTCTCCTCCAAAGCGCCGTCGAGTTTCAGCACAAACACACTGTTATCCTTTGGCGACACCGTAACATCTTGAGAAGCCGCCATTCCTGCCAGGGCGATAATTGTAAAAATGCCCATCACAACCGACAAAATCACAATGCCGACGATAGTGGCAAGCACATACTTAAAAAATTCTTTCATAATTCTTTTAGTTATATATTTTAAATTTTTAGGTGCAAATTTATAACAAAAAAACGACAAATGCAATTTTTTATGCGAAAATGACAGTTTTTTATGAGTTTTTTCGCCTTTTTCTCCACATTGTCGCATAATTTATGTAAATTTGCACCCTGAAAAGTTAGAAAATGAACATTTAAAATTATTATGGATTACGTAATTATCGTTTTGGGAATAGCAATGGTGTTATGGGGAGCCGACAAACTCACCGAGGGGGCTTCGGCGGTGGCAACCCGTATGAACATCCCCGAGATAATCATAGGTCTTACCATCGTGGCTTTCGGCACGTCGATGCCGGAGTTCTGCGTCAGCATGGTGTCAGCGCTTAAAGGCACCACCGACATCGCCATCGGCAACGTCGTGGGCAGCAACATCATGAACGCGCTGCTCATCGTTGGTGTGGCAGCGGCAGTGACACCTATCACCATCAGCCGCTCAACCGTGAAGAAAGACATTCCTTTCGGCATCGCCGCATCGCTGTTGCTGATTGTTTTGTGTTTAGACAAAGACATTTCCCGCATCGACGCCGGGATATTGTTTGCATTCTTCCTCGTCTTTATGTATGTCACGCTGAAAGGGGCGAAGACCAACGGCGAGCCGGCAGCGGTGACGGAGGAAGCGAAGGCTAAAGTGCCTTCATACGGCAAGGCTGGAGCCCTGATTTTCATTGGCTTGGCGTGCCTGATTATAGGAAGTAATCTCTTTGTTGACAGTGCGTCGAACGTGGCACGCGCCTGGGGCGTGAGCGACGCCATCATTGGTCTTACGATAGTGGCCGGCGGCACCTCACTGCCCGAGCTCGCCACATCGGTGGTGGCGGCGAGAAAAGGACAGAGCGCCATCGCCATCGGCAACGTCTTAGGAAGTAATATCTTCAACATACTGTTTATCCTCGGAGTAACAGGTCTCATCTGCCCGATGTCGGCGGAAGGCTTCAGCCTCATCGACCTCGGACTCATGGGCGGCAGCATGCTCCTGCTCTGGCTCTTCTGCTTCACCAAATTCCGCGTGGAGCGCTGGGAAGGCTGGGTACTGGCTCTCATCTACATCGCATATATCGTATGGCTCGTGATGGGGGCAATGGCCGTGCCGGAGGTGGCCGTTCCGGCCAATTGACAATTGACAATTGACAATTGACAATTAATATCGCCTTTAGGCGATAGCGGCTTCGCCGCACAAGCCCTCCGCAAGGAGCTGTCCCGGCTGGGCCGGGTTTGTCCTAAAGAAAAACTCTCTGTAAGAGCTGTCCCGGCTGGGCCGGGTTTGACTTGAAGAACTTCAAACTATATAATATGGGAATTGTTATTGGCATAGACGTAGGTATTAGCACTACGAAAATAGTGGGCATTAAAGACGATGAGGTGGTGTCCCCCATTATCATTACCGCCACCGACCCCGTCACCTCCTTGTATGGGGCATTCGGCAAGTATCTTCACGACAATGGCGTGCAACTCACCGACATTGAGCAGGTGATGCTCACCGGTGTGGGCTCGGCATACATCAACGACCCTATTTACGGACTGCCCACAGGCAAGACGGAGGAATTTCTCGCCGACGGCCTCGGCGCGCGCTATGAGACAGGCAAGGACAAAATGACCGTGGTGAGCATGGGCACCGGCACATCCATCGTGCAGTGCGACGGCGACGACATACGCCACGTGGGAGGCATTGGCATCGGAGGCGGAACACTCCAAGGACTTTCCAGAATCCTGCTGAAAACCGACGACATTCCCACCATCTGCCAGTTGGCAAAGGATGGCAACATCGCAAAAATAAATGTGCTCATCAGCGACATCAGCCCAAACCCGCTGCCCGGTCTGCCACTGACGGCAATAGCATCGCTCTTCGGCAACGCCCAAAGCGACGCTTCACGCGAGGATATCGCACTCGGCATCATCTGGATGACACTCCAAAGCATCTGCTCGGCATCCATCCTCTCAAGCATCGGAAGCGGCATCAAAGACTTCGTGATGATCGGCAACCTCTCACGACTGCCGCAATGCAAAAGGGTGTTCACCGCATGCGAAGACGTATATAAAGTGAAATTCGTTATTCCAAAATATGCGGAATATTGCACCGCTATAGGAGCGGCACTGAAGTATGTCAACAAAGTAGTCGACAATTGATAATTGACAAATGACAATTATACGCAGTTCCGGCTATACTTTTTTTATTGCCATTCGTTTCCATTTCAGATAGCCGAAGAAGGCGATGACGGTATATAGACCGTAGAGGCTGGCCTTGAAAGGGATGCCCTTGTAGGCGTAAAGCGCACAACAGAAGGCATCGACGACAAGCCATATCAGCCACTGCTCACAATACTTGCGGGCTAAAGCCCATAAAGCTACGAAACTCAAGGCATTAACAAAACTGTCGCTGATAGGAACCGTGGAGTTTGTGAATTTTATCAGTATAAGATATAAGGCTCCCCAAGCAAGGAGAAACGCAAGGGTGCAAGGCAAGACGTAGCGCAGAGGGAAATGGGTGATTGGAGTCTCTCCATCGGATGATTCGGATGTTTCGGACGATTCAGATATTTCTGATACCGCCGTTTCCTCCGAGCCTCCTGGATTTTTCAGGTCCGCGGCACTTTCGAATTTTTCCGTGTCTCCGGAGCTTTGCAAGGCCGCAGATTTTTCCGCAGAAGCCTTTCTCCTACCCCACTTCCACATAATAAAGCCATAAAGGGCAGCAAGACAATAGTATATCGCCTTGCCGAAGTCGGCATATAAGCCTGCCTTGAAATAAAGTACGGTGTCGATGGCGGGCATTATCACGCCCACGAACCACAGCCAAATGCTCGCACGATATTCAAGCCACAAATACCACAGCCCTATAAGCGTGGAGGTGATGTCGATAATCACAAGCGAGTGCGACTGTACAAAATCTATTATTTCTTGCATAACTTATTGATTTCTATTATCTTGCTGCCTTCTGACGGATTTTAGAAACTTATCGAGAGGTTGGCCATCACGTTGATGGGGGCAGAGGGAGCGAAGCCCACGGCGTAGGCGTCGCGCGTTCCCCAGGTGTTGACAGCAATGACACTGCCATCGGCATTCTTACGATACTGAGGCGATGCCCAACCGTTGTTGTCGTATTTTGCGCTGAAGAGGTTATACACGGTGATGCCAGCAGTGATAGCCTTAATACCGCAGCGTTTCAGTGCGAAGGTGTATGACGCGCTGATGTCGGTGGTGCAATTACGCTTCAACAGCAGGGTCTCCTCAGTGGCATTGCCGTTCTCATCCTTGCATTGCATAGTCTTGAAGCCGGTGTTGGTGAGATACTGGTCGCCTACGAAACGTGTGCGGATAGAGGCATTCAGGCCTTTCCAGGTGAAAGTGAACATGTTATTCAGCAGCACGTCAGGCGAGAAAGCGAGAGGCAGACTTCCGTCGATATCTGCGGTGCTCTTGCCATCTTCCAATGTCACGGTGATGCCTTTCACCCTGTTGCGCGACAGTGTTGCGTTGACATCCCAGCGGAAGAATTTCACCGGCTGCCATGCTGCCTCGAGCTCGATACCAAGACGGTAGCTCTTGTCGAGGTTGGCAGTAACAATCTCGCCATTGCCATCAATCTCGCCTGTCTGCACAAACTGGTCTTTATAGTTCATCCAATAGATATTCGCGGCGGCAGAGAATTTCTCGCTCTGGAATTTATACCCTGCCTCGAGGTCGTAGAGCCTTTCTGTGCGGGGCATATACTTCTCACGGCTGGCGACATCAGCGAAATTCAGGGCTGCCTCAAAGTTATTACGTGCCGGCTCGCGGTTGGCGATGGCATAGCTCACGTATGCGCGGTGATTACGGTTTATCTGCCAGTTGACGCCGGCCTTGGGGTTGAAGAAGTCATAACTCTTATCCAAATCATAGCCGAGACGTTTATATGCATCCCAGTCGAAGGCATCGGCGGAACCGCTCATCTTCACGTTCAGATGACGGTACTGCAGGTCGAGGAATGCGCTCAGGCCGTTGGCAAACTCATACGTTGCCTTGGCATAGATATTCCCGTCGATTTTCTTCGTGTTGTTGTCGTAATATTTGTGGTCGGGGTCGAAATCGTAGCCATCAACAGGACTTTTCACCCACGTCACCACTCCGTAGTGGTCGCCGTCGTATTTGTTCCATCCACCGCCGAGAGTGGCTTTCAATCCCTTGAGGTTATTGAAGTTCAGGGCTGCCACGGCTCCATAGAAGTCGTTGTCCATACTCTTCTGCCTCACGAGGTCGCTCTTTTTCCAGGTCATCGCATCGTCGAGGTCGTATTCAAAGAGCGTGCGACCGTCCTTATACTGGTTGTAATATCCGTGACCCTTGGTGTAGTGCAGGGCGGCGTTGAGTTTCCACATATCGCTGAACACCTGTGTCCAATGTAGCTGATAGTTTTGCTGGTGATAATTGTCGGTTTGGTTTTTGTAGTATTTGCGGTTGCCCTCACTGTCGTAATACTCGCCACAGGAGTTGTATGTTCGTCCATACCATTCCTGTTCTTGCTTAGAGGTGTAGTTCCAGGCGTGGTATGTCTCCTCGGTGCTGTTGTAAGTAACGAATTTCACCATTGTGTTGTCAGAGAAATATCCTCCTTGCAGGAAATAGCTGTTGAGCTTCGTCGATGCGCGGTCGATATATCCCTTGCTGCCGATATTCGACAGGCGTCCTTGCAGTCCCCAGTGGTCGCCGAGCATGCCTGTGCCGAACCTCACGGTCTCCTTGTGGGAGTAGTAGCTTCCGCCGGCGAGGTCGATATTCAGGTAGGGCTTCATCCCGATGTTCTCCGTCTGCATGTTCACCGTGGCTCCGAAGGCTGCCGAGCCGTTGGTGGAAGTGCCCACGCCTCTTTGCATTTGTACCGACTGCATGCTGCTGGCGAGGTCGCCGACGTTCACCCAATACATCAAACTGCTCTCAGAGTCGTTCATCGGCACGCCGTTGGTGGTGATGTTGATGCGCGAAGGGTCAGTGCCTCTCACTCTTATCGACGTGTAGCCGATGCCGTTGCCGGCATCCGAGGTCATCGTCACCGAAGGCATCGTGGAGAGCAGGAACGGCACGTCCTGACCGTGGTTCACCTGGTCGAGTTCTTTCTTCGACATCTCCGACACTGCCATCGGGGTGTTTTTGGCGGCTCTTGTGGATACCACCGTAACATCTTGTAACTGTACTGCTTTCAGAGAGTCAATCTCTGCATCCGAGCCTTCTGCCTTTGCCGCAGAGGGCATTGCGAGGAGCAGTGCCGACATTGCCGCGGCACTGGCTGAGCTTGTGAATTTCTGTCTTTTCATTTCACCTTATTTTATATATATTATACAAATAAGGGGGTCTTGGTCGCATTGCCTTGCTGCCTCCCGCAGTTTTGGCGATAGCTATAATCAAAACATTTTGATTGTCCTTTTCCCTTCGTCGGCATTACCCGCATCAGGTTCGAGGGTTTAATCTCAGCCGGATAAACTTACCCGGCACCCCTAAAGTTTTCGGCTGCAAAGTTACTGCTTTTTCTCGTAATCCCCAAGGATTTTTCTAAAAAAACGCTATAATTCCTCTTTTTTTCCTAAAAAGGCAACATCTTAAAATATTCCTGGCATAAATTCGGTTATAATTCGGTCATAAAGTGATCTATTGTTTTAATGATTCTACAAAATTGGCTTCCATTTTCGCCATCTTGTCACAGAAGTCTGAGTAGGATGTTGCTGTCTTACATATTTCGATGCCGAATATTGATATTGAGGCCTGGCTGTTCACAAGTCGCTCTGTCGGCACTTTGGTCTGTTTTTGTTCCAAAGGGGCAATGAAGCCGCCCTTAGAGGCATTAAGCCTGTTCATATAGGTGATGATTTGATGGACGTCATCTACGTCCACTTTTGAAACCTTTTCGTAGCTTCCAAGAGCTTTATATTTGGCATCAAGTACTAAATCCTTCTTGTAGAAGTCAGGATAACGGACTCCGCTATTGTTCTCAAACAAGTATATACCCCCTTTACGAAGTTTATTCTCAGGATGAGTAAAGCCTTCATCGCTCAGAATGGTGTTGACATATTCCTCCCATAGCCACGCCCCGTCAAATAGTATTCCACATATCTCATCATCACTTTCTCCGTATTTCATATCTTCCAGTCTGAGTATCTGCAGACAGAGTGCTTGCAAAGGATGATACTCGGTATAATAAGGATGGACTTTCATCCGTAGATTCTTGCTGATGACACTGTTTCGTTCGTTCTTGTTGTATGATGGAGTAAGCTCAATAATCGTGTTCACATTCTCTTTTGTCTCGCTATCGATGTTAAGTGCCGACTGACCATACCTTTTAGTTATCATAAACTCGATTGTATGTCGGATGAGCTGCGTCATACTATTGTCGTGGCTATATTCCCTTGTAGAGTAGGCAATGTTGCCCACAAAAGGAATATTCTTCGCAATATGCCTTCTAACGTCAATGACACCCTTTACGTTCGAATCATTATGTTGGAAATTGTAGTATTCTCTGTACACACCTTGGCGCATAGCAGCCTTAAGAAAGTAAGGAAACATAAGCATAATGAAGTCGAACACATCCTCAAGTTCGTTGTCGTGGCTCAGGTCAAAGAGGTTGAACGAAAGAACTTTCTGGAGCATGTAGTGGAGCAAGAAATCATCACGACCCTCGTCAAACCTCGACTTAATCTTGAGCTGGAGGTCGCCAACACCAATAAAGCCCATAACATTTCCTGTGCTGATACGCACTTGCTCTGGGTCATCGGTATTCAAAAGAGTCATGACAGACGATTTCCCAATCTTGTCCGTTGACGACTCGATACAATATGGGAAAATGAGCAGATTCTCATTTTCACGGCATAACTCAGCTATCGTCTTGTTTGCAATGGGAAACAAGGCGGCAACATCCTTTCGTTGGAAGAAACCGGCATTAGGCTGTCCAATGTTGTTGTCTGTCAGGTTAATCCTCATCGGCAGATTCAGTTAACTCTGAAGAAGTTTCTTTTCTCGTGTTAAAATATGCCTGTTCAAACTTATCGAGAATAGTGGCAGCCTTTCGGAAACCGCGCAAGTATTCCTTCAGCAGAGGCTTGATGCTCATATTCCATAGCTTTGCAAAATCCCCTCCATTCTTTCCAAGTTTTAAGAAATAAGCGGGACCTATCATATATGTTGCTCCCAGGCCGTCAGTTTCCTCAATTGCTTGATTCAGGCGATTCATTGTTTCCTTTGCCTCAGACGCGCATGGAAGCTCGTCAAGCATCGAAATTCTCTCAAGCGGTGTGACTTCCTTCCAAATGAAACGTCGTCTTAAAGCGAAGTCCATACTCTCCACGCTTCTGTCGATGTCGTTCATCGTACCGATGACATATACATTTTCTGGCACAAAGAACCCTTTTTTGAACACATCATCTTCTTCAATCATGGCCTGATACTGCGTGTCAACTCTTCCATCTTCGCCTCTGTAGCCTGGGTCGATAGAAAAGAACAACTCACCGAAGATTTTGGATATCTCACCACGGTTTATCTCATCAATTATGAAGACGAAAGGTTTCTTGTTCGCTTCTTTATTATTATGTTTTGGGGAGATATTGGCATTCACTAATTTTATAATATCCTGACTCGAACAGCTTAGCCTGTACACTGTGGATAGTGTCATCGTTTTATTCTGGTTTATGGATGTAATGTCTAAAGGTTCTCCCTGATACAGCCATCTTACCGCTCTATAGCGCGGATATTCACCACCTTCAGCATGATATTCATAGTCTCCTGTGATAATGCCAATGGCATCTGTTGTCTTTGAAGAAAAACATGACACAACAATGTCTCCGATATTCATTCCATGCTGGAAAGTTTTAAGAACGATTTTGCCTGGGTTATCTTTCTTCCAACCATCAAACTCATTAAAATCTTCTACATTTCCATAGTCTTTCCAACTTATACGAATATGGTTGTTCTGGAGACATTCCGTTCTCACGGGATTCTCGCCTGTACCGGCTAAAGACACTTTCCATACTGTAGGGCTGTCATTAAGCCCCTCGAAAACATCTTCGTTAGTTGATGTTTCTGAGGCCAGTAACGCCCGTTTACAGAACTTCTTAAATATACCGTCTTGCCTCTCGAATGTCACATTCCCATTTCCGTCTTTTTCGGGTCGCAGACCCTCAACAAAATCCGTGTAGTCATAGGAAGGATGAAACTGTACCATTTTCCATTCAGCATCCATCTCTTTTGCAATTTGTTTGGCAAGGTATGTTTTTCCTGTGCCGGGAGCGCCCGTCAGGACGATATTACGGTTCTCTTTCAAAAGTTCAATATACATGTCAACATCTTGACTTCCATTCGGTATCAATAATTCTGGCGAGATGGCAGTTTTCCATGCAGTATAAGAGAATTCTATAAAGGATTTGCATGGCGTTCGACCTGTCTGCATCAGAGACTGCACCTGTTCAAGGACCTTATTATAATCCTGATAATGAAGGTCGGGATATTCTCTTGCAAGACCCAAAACCTCCATATACGACCTGTTTCTGGAGTCAAGTGATAAGAATCTGTCGGGTGCAATCCAGAAGAGTGCCATGGTAAGACTATACTTAGGCATTCCATTGTCGATGACGCGATTGAAAGCATCTTCAATGTCCTCCTCCACTAACACTTTTTCAAAAAGTGTCCACTGGTCTCTGATAATCTTGTCGTTGTCATCATTCCAGGAAAAGAAGAAAGCTCTTCGTGGGTCAAGAGTTGGAATCCCATTAAAATCCGTAGGAACAGAAGAAGTCAAAGAGAAATGCTCCTTGAATTTGTTTAGCAGAGCTGTTCTGTTTCCCCAACTTATATTGCGGTTGAAAATGCCGAACACAGAGAAAGGATCTATATCGTAAATCTTAGAGCCATCCTTCTGGTGCAGGTAGTTCACAAATGATTTTCCGTCACCTCGCGTAACTTTTCCCAATTCGTTGTAAATCCATTCGACGAGATTAGTTCTATCATCCTTATACTTCAATAAGGCTTTTGCCAACTCCTTATACAAAGGAGTCCATGTGAATCTTTCTTCCATAAGTGATGTTTTTATGGTATATTATAATTGTGCAATTTCCTCTGACGAAAGACCGCTGACCGTTTGAATTGTTGAGGCATCAACACCTGCGGTTTTCATATTGCGAGCCATTTCTATAGTTCTTTCTTTTCTACCTTTTTCTATACCCTCTTCTATACCTTTCTCTATACCTTTCTCTATACCCTTTTCTTCACCCTTTATATAAGCACCATTCAAAGTGCCATAGTAATCACGATATATTTTCAGCGTCTCATCATACGCTCTACGCTCTTTGTCTGTCATACGTTCCACATCGGCTATTTCTGCAAGTTTTGCAAAAACTCCATCCTGCACCACCCAAGGCATTCTGCTTAAATTACTCATATTCTTAAGTACATAAATCCAACGTTCAAAATAATTTTCACATTCACTTTCTTCTTTATCGAAGAAAGGCAATTGAAGGAATATAAAATGCATACGGTCACTAAGAACTGCATTTGTTTCCCTATCTGCCAGCACCATATCTGTACGGAGCTTATCAGGCAAATCATCCTCGATGAAATTCAGAAAGCAGACTGCATAGACAGCGTCATATTCATACTCTTGCCCACGCCCTACTTGCTGACAAATGGCACTGGCGACATAGTATATCGCACGGTCTATGAAAAGAGGTTGCCATCTGTTTTGCATTTCAACGATTATTCGCTTGCCATCCGAGGTCTTACAATATATGTCATATATTACCCTCTTCTCCTCAAATTCTTGTGCTACTTTTTCTTTATCAAGAAACTGTAAATCAACAATTTCATGATTACCTAATATCAAGCTGTTGAGGAAAGAGATTAATAAGTCTTTTGTAACCTCCTGCCCAAATATCTTCTTAAAACCTACATCGGTGAAAGGATTGACGAATTTCCCCATATTCAAACTCTTCGATAATATATTTTTTGCAAAAGTAAGGATTTTATTTCATATTGCCAAATTTTTCGGCATTTATTTCACATTTATATACGAAAAACATCTGTTTTAGTAAAAAGTATAGTCCTTATTATTATATAAGGAACTATTCCGTCGATTTTCTTTCTGCTTGAAAAATTTATATATACAAACTCTTACAATTAGTATTTTTCCTCATAGAATGAATTTAGATATTCTGCCAAAAAAGTTTCTTGTTGAATTAAATAGTAATATAATAACAATTGTAAAGAAAAACCATACATTTTGATAAGTTTTTGCCTTTTTTCTTGGCTATTTCGAAAATAAAGGCTAAATTTGCCGCGTCATTTCGATTTCTCTCTAAAGAGAATGAAGATTGACATACATATTGATTAGGCGATGCAACGCTTAAAGTGGCAGGTCCAATAACTCTCTACATTTGGAAATTCTCCTGTTACGATAAGTATTGTAGAGCCACGTGTTTGAACGTATACGGTTTCAATTCAAGTGAAATCATGTACAATCATAATCGGCGTGGGTCTCTACGATTACTTAGTTCGTTAGGAGAATGGGTAAGTAGAGAGACCTTTTGGACCGACATGGACTAAGATGATTGTACGAATGCCCACGTCTTTTCTGTGTGTATTAGCTATCAATGTTTTTTGTAGTCGAGAACAGGGGCAATACTTGACTGTTACGAGTAGGCATCTAATGGATAAAGTTGAACAAAACAAAGTTAACGATACCATTTCTGACGATATTGTATTACAAAGTAAAAAGAAGGCTATGAAAGCATATAGATGGGAAGTGATAGATACAATTTATTGCTTCTTAATATCTTTCGCTCCTTTCGCTTTGGCGATACATTTTGGTACTTATTGCATGAACCACGATGTCGTTACAACCATCCATTATGACACAATATACGGCAAAGCGGAATACGCATTAGTACATTTAGGCTGGTATGTGGTTTTCTGTGTCGGAATTATTTTTGGGATGCTAACAATCTTTTTATTTGGATATACTGTCGGTGAGGCAATCAGAATAGGAGATAAAATAAAAATTTACAAAAATATAAAAAGAATGAGTGTGGAAGAGTACAGAGCATCTGATTACCTGAAAAAATTTCCTTATCATAAATATGAGGTCTAACCATACAGGTTCTCTTGCTTGGATATATTGGTTTTATTATATAACGTTTTAAATTGACAGAAATGGACAACGACGATCTTTCTTTAATCGGTTTGGCAACAAAGTTGTGGAAACTAATGGGGCACATGGATAATGTAGCAGACCAAGTTATTCCACAACAGATTGTTGATGTAGTAAAATTACATAGTAAATTGGCTGTTGGATCTGCCTGGATACCGATTCCAGGTGCTGACATGGCGGCTGGTGCAGCCAGTATTTGGGGTATGTATATAAGAATCAATAACAAAATAGGTCTTTCTATTGCTGACAACGTTGGAAAAACTATAGCTTCAGGCATAGCCACTAATTTGGCATCTTATTTTGCGATGTCAACGGTTGCAAGTGCTTTAAAATTTATACCTGTCATTGGAACAATTGGGGGAGCTCTGGTAATGAGCGCTTCTTTGTATGCATTCACCTTAGCTTCGGGTTGGGTATATTTGCGAGCTTTGTGTTTGCTTGCAGAACGTTCAGGGCCATCCTTGGATATGAACCAGTTAGGTGATGCGGTCAAAGATGTCCTTAAAGACAAAAATGCCATTAAAGATGTTATAGATCAGGCCAAGGATAATTACTCAAAATAGGTAAGTATTTTAACAATAATTAATTTATCAATCTTAAAATTCACAATTATGTTTTCAACTAGTTTTATTTTATTATGTATTTTAATGTTTATCAAAAACATTTTAAAAGGAGAGAGTAATAGTTAATAGAATGTCTCTCATTGGTTATATTTAAGAAGGAGAGGGAACTTCTCAAGGTTCTCTCTTCTATCACTTATTTTCAATACTTTCAGAGCCTAAAATCAGAGTATGCCTTTAAATACTCTAGTACAGATCACTCAATGTTATTACATTCTGCACCAAATTTATGGAGTGCTCATTCTGGTTTAAGCCTGCTGCGGCGATTAATGTAACTTGAATGCTCTTTCCTTTTCCGAATTTCTCTTGCGCCTCATCAAGTCTTCTTTGTATTTTGTCGGCCTCTGCCTTTGATAGCGTGTATGGTTTTGTGGAATATTTAATTTCGCAGAGGTTAATCATATTATCATCCCTTTCGATTACCATGTCTATTTGTGATGATTTGGAGTGATAAGAATATGTTTTTGTTGCCACGCCGCTGATGCCGAGTGCTTTCTTTATCTGTTTTGAGTGTGCCATACATAATTTCTCAAAAGAAAGTCCTAACCAGGTGTTGTAAACAGGTTTTCCTACGATGTGCATCCACCCCTGCTCATCGTCATCATATTCCATATCCTTTATAAAAGAGAAATAAAACAGGCAGAAGAAGTCAGTGAGCTGATATATATAGGCGACATCGCCCACAGCCTTGTATTTCCTTATGAAATTACTGAGTTCCAAAGTATCAAGCATCCTTGTCAGTCCTCCTCCATTAGACATTTTTGCTTTCTTTGCAATTTCATCTCTTGTGTATCCCGATTTTTTCTTTGACAGCACACCTATAATCTTTATGTATTCTTCTGCATTTTTAAAGAGCGAATGGAAAAGATTCCTAAACTCGTTCTTAAGCAATGCGTTTTTTGCGAAAAAAATCATATTCAGATTTTGAGCCAAACTGTATTGCGGGTCGATACATTTTAAGTAAAAGGGGATGCCACCCAATGCCATATAACATTCGGCAATCATATTGTCGCTCCACATCACTTGCCGGCTTTTCAAATATTGTTTGGTTTCTGCCAAGGTAAACGGGTCTAAGTGGATGCTATAGGTAAGACGGTTGTGAAGTCCACCGTGGTTATTCACGATGTTTTTCACCATCCAAGCCGCCGCTGAGCCGCACACGATAAGAAGGATGTCGTTTCGTGCCGATGCCCAAGCGTTCCAGAAATGTTCAAGTGCAATTTTAAACTCCGACTTCTTCGTGTCCATCCAAGGAGTCTCGTCGAGAAAAACGACTTTCTTCTTGCTTTGAGAATGTTCCAACAGCGATTGAAACTTCTCAAACATAGCAAACCAGTTTTTGGGCATCTTGTCATCTGCTTCCCATGCCCTGGCCTCTATAGCACTCACATCTTCGCTGCGTTTCAGTATCTCCGTATGGAAATTAACGAGCTGTTGCTGTTTGTTGGCATTCGGCAAGCCAGTAACGTAAAAGTCGAATTTGTCATCAAACATCTGCCTAACGAGGAAAGTCTTGCCCACACGACGGCGGCCATAGACAATAACAAACTCCGATGTATCGGAAGTGTAAGCTTTCCGAAGCAGTCCACATTCATATTCTCTTCCAAACATTTCCATATATTGTAATTTTATGGTGGCAAAATTACAAAAAAAATGGCACTTAGCCAAAAATATGATGGATTATTGGCTAAATAACCCCAAAATTTAACACTTATAGCCAAATATCACATAGATAAGTGGCTAAACCACCCTAAAAATAGGGGACTATAGCCAGTTATTATACCGATAAGTGGCTAAACTACCCTAAAAACATGGGTCTATAGCCAGTTATTATACCGATAAGTGGCTAAACGACCTTGAAAATAGGGGTCTATAGCCAGCTATCATATAGATAAGTGGCTAAACTACTCCAAAAAATAGGTATCTGTAGCCAACTATTATACCGATAAGTGGCTAAACAGCCACAAAAGAATCACCCCTGCTTCACAGCGGATTTAGAGGTGATAGGCTCTCCGCCAGGAGCGGTCCCGGCTGGGCCGGGTTAGTCCTGATGCTAAAAGAATCACCCCCTGCTTCACAGCGGGAGGTGATAACAACACAAACACAAAATAAAACAGAGGGTCACCGTTGGTTGGACCCAACTGCTTTTTCTATGCGCTTAAAAGCGCTTACATTATTATTTATTCAGTAGTCAGATTAGTCTTTACCAAGCTTTTCCTGCCACTTCCAAGCACTGCGCAGCACATCCTCAATAGGAGTCTCGGCGTGCCAGCCAAGCACTTCGTTGGCTTTCTTCGGGTCAGCCCACACCTGCTCGATATCGCCTTCGCGGCGCGGTGCATATTCCCAATTCACTTTCACACCAGTGGCTTTCTCAAAGTCTTGAACCACCTCCAAGGTGCTCAGTCCCTTACCTGTGCCAACGTTAAACACTTCGAGTTTGTCGCTGTCGGTGTCAAGCACGCGCTCCATGGCTTTCACGTGAGCCTTGGCGAGGTCAACGACATAGATGTAGTCGCGGATGCAAGTGTGGTCGGGGGTGTTATAGTCGTTGCCGAAGATTTTCAGCTGTTTGCGCTTGCCGATGGCAGTCTGTGTAACAAACGGTATGAGGTTCATAGGCACGCCATTGGGCAGCTCACCGATGAGTGCTGTGGGATGTGCGCCGATGGGGTTGAAATAGCGCAGAAGGATTGCCTTGATATCGGCACCGCTGTGGATATAGTCGGTGATGATTTCCTCGTTGATTTGCTTGGTGTTGCCGTATGGCGACATGGCCTTCTTTATCGGCGCGTCCTCAGTAACAGGAAGGTTCTCCGGGTCGGGCTGACCGTAAACGGTGCAACTTGATGAGAAGATAATGCCTTTCACGTTATACTGCGGCATCAGCTCGAGCAAGTTGATGAGCGACACGATATTGTTGCGATAATACATCAGCGGTTTCTCCACGCTCTCTCCCACTGCCTTGCTGGCTGCGAAATGAATGATACCGTCGATAGCCGGATATTTTTTGAAGATTGCCTCCATAGCGTCCTTGTCGCAGCAGTCTGCCTGAATGAATTCCGGCCTCTTGCCTGTGATCTTCTCTATTCCGTCAACTACATCTGCCCTTGAGTTCGACAGATTATCCACTATCACCACATCGTAGCCTGCCTCTTGCAGTTCCACTGTGGTATGCGAACCGATAAATCCGGTTCCACCTGTTACTAAAATCGTATGCTTCATTCTATTTTTAATATTACTAAAATTCACTTAAGCTC
>Ga0065711_1026832_pt1 | contig 58722 bp, 24 predicted proteins | sample Hoacrofraction12_FD_59098 | JGI IMG/M metagenome (GOLD analysis project Ga0065711, IMG submission 59098) | Hoatzin crop microbial communities from Cojedes, Venezuela - Epithelial fraction 12 v2 (version 2) | ecosystem: Host-associated > Birds > Digestive system > Esophagus > Crop | place... | reverse complement strand
GGACCCTGCATTTGGCTTTGTTGAACCTCATCAGGTTCCTCTCTGCCCAACTTTCCAGCCTGTCCAGGTCACGCTGAATGGCAGCACAGCCTTCTGGTGTATCTACCACTCCTCCCAGTTTGGTATCATCAGCAAACTTGCTGAGGGTACATTCTAACTCTTCATCCAGGCCACTGATGAAGAAGTTAAACAAGACTGGGCCCAGTCCTGACCCCTGAGGGACACCACTAGTTACCGGCCTCCAACTAGACTCAGCACCGCTGATGACAACCCTCTGAGTTCTGCCATTCAGCCAGTTCTCAATCAGTCTCACTGACCACTCCTCTAGCCCACACTTCCTGAGCTTCCCTAGGAGGAGATCATGGGAGACCATGTCGAAAGCCTTGCTGAAGTCTAGGTAGACAACATCGACGGCTCTCCCTTCATCTACCCAGCCAGTCATGTCATTGTAGAAAGCTATCAGATTGGACTTCAGACATGTGTGTTAAAAATCCCTAATTCTTGTGAGCACAGAAGATCTTTCTGAACATTACCTGGGACTATAATCAATTGGCCCTTGGAGATTAGTAATTTTGAAAAAAAAACTTTTGATATTGTTTATTTTTATTTTAAACACATTTTCTGCCCCGCTTTTTTGTGGAAGATGAGGAGATCATGTTGTTGAAATGTGATATCCCAACAAACCTGATACCAGGTGTCCTCAGCATTGTTCAGATAATGCAGTCTGTTATCTTTTCTCCTTTTGTTTGCTTTAAAGCATGTCTTTTATATTAGAAAACCAGTCAATATTGAACTTTTTCATTAATTTATACTTTCATGTTCCGTATTGTGTAAAATTGTATGTCTTTTCAGACCTTGTATTGATTGACAGAAGTTTTAAGATGGGCCATGTTTTGGGCAAGTCGAACTTGCAAAATGGCCAAAGAGCTAGAACATGCTGAATTTGCCATAGATTAAGTGAATTAATACTTGCTTTGCTGTTTCACATGTTTATAAAAGTGCTAGAACAGAAACAATCCTCAATTAAGGCCTGCGACTCGGCATGAAAAAAAAAAGACTAGGAAGCCTGCATAAGAAAACATTTTTGAAAGATGCAGAGATGGGAAGTGATTCCATGAAGTCCCCTTGCTATTTCCAGTTTTTGACAGAAGAACCCGGAAGTCTGAACCCTGTTTCAGGACTATCAGTTTTTAGCTGCAAATGTTACATTGCGTTTGAATCTTCTGGCTTTTTGGATAGCAGAAGCCTGTGGTGGTTCTGTGTGATGGTTGTCCTGGGAGCGTGGGTCCCTGCTATTGTGCGTGAACTGAAGTCTCTTATTCCTGCTGGTGAATAGCACTTGTGCCTGCTGCTGCAGCTTTCCCCAGACAGGGAAAATGAAATTCACATGATCATTTTGTTTCCTTGTTAGTGCTAGGTTTTGGTGTATTATCAGCAAAACTTACTCTGCAGGTCTTTAGAAATACTGTAACTTCTAATTGTATAGTACCTGTGAGACATGTTTCCCAATCCCATTTTAGAGCTAGAGAAAGTTGAGCAAAGACTTTAGGAATGGACTTGTGTTGTGCTTGAACAATAGCTTTTTGTAGTTGAGATGGTTAAATGTCCTTTCCTCTAGATGAGCTGAGCTTTACAAGAGTCTGTAGACATTGGAAATTAGAAAGTAACACCCCTGTCCCTCAGGTGATACGAGTGTCTCTACTGATTGGCATTCCCAGAGACCACTATAATCCAGTATGCTTTGTCAAGTAATTTTGCAAAAGAAGCAGATACAGCTTTGCCAAAATATGTATCTGATTGAGCCAGTTTTTCAGACAACAGGAAGTGTCAGTGAAGAGAGAAGTCAGTCTGCTGATGCCCTCTATTTTCTTTTTTCCTCAGATAACCCTGTCAACAGTGTAGAGACTTGGTGGATGTGTTTTCATCTCTCTAGGATGATGGCAGATGTAGGATGTTGCTATAGAATTTTTTTCCAGGAAATAGCATTAATCCTAGGTGGTATTTTTATCATTCTATGCCATATATTATTCATAGTTTTATCATGAAGACTTTACATTGTCTGTCCCCTGCAAGAAAGCTGACCGTTTATTTCACAAGATATAAATACCTCTGTTAGCATCCTGAACCTGTTGCCTTAGAATTGTCAAAAAGCAAATTAGAAGGACTTTGCAAAATCTACCCTTCACGGGGAAAAAAACCAAACATGTTTGTGGCCAAAATGTTGGATTTGTAGGGAGTGTGTTGATGAGAGTAATGAATGATCAAGTGCTGCTTTCAGGGTAGTTTTAAAAATTGAATGGGTTTTCTCGTCTCTCACAAAGATTGTCAGAAGGTGATACATCCTATAATCAGAGGTCAGTGAATTGCTCAAACATCTGTCCAGGCTGTGCTGTAGGTCTTTGGCATGATGTCAAGAAGCATGATTGTGAGGAAGCTCTAATTCTCTAGGAGGTCTAGAGTCCTATGGAAGAGTCAACAAACAAACATTTGCTTGGAATTAAAGATTTTGTAGTGTAGCTGAACAATTTCTTGCATTGAATAATTCCAGCTTCTCTCACGTCTTGGAGTTCCATCTCGACAGTGACGCTTCCAACACGGTTTGTCCTTTCAGAGACGACAGTGCCTCGTATTTTTTCACTGTCTCTCTGGCAGCAATTTAAAGGAGACACAGCAGATCGACAGTACAGTAGAGCTTGCAAGTATGCCTCCAGTGAGTCCTTTCCTGCTGACAAGTGCCTCTGTTAGTTAGGAGTAGACTGGTAATATGTTAGCTCATGGATCTTCAGCAGAACTTTTCTATCACTTACACCATTTCTCTTCAACCTCCTTGTTTGCCTTCATTTTCACATCTTCCTTTTCTGATATATTTCCAGTGGAAAGTACAATTTCATGTATAGGTTTACACTTCTGAAATAGATTTTTTTTTTCTTATTCTCACTCCTAATTCCAAAGAAGGAAAGTTTGTCTCTAACAGTGTTTAATATCAATAATGTATGTGGTAATCTTAGTTTCAGTCATCTTGGTTATATATACTACTATGCAGGTCTTGTTTTGTAAGGCCTTTATTTTTACATTGGGATACTGCTGATGTGTGGAATATCCAAGAGTATTAGTCACATGGCACTCCTTCTAGCAAAGCCCATAAGTCTAGTGACAGTGATACCTGATTTAAGAAGGCAGGGAGTTAATTTTTGTTCCTATCCACATGATTGCTTGGGACAATATAGGTCATCGCAGTGAGTGACTCTGCATTTCCCGGTGCCTCTGAATTTCTTTGCCTTGACGAGCAAGGAGAAATGCAGTACTTTTCCTTTCTCCTAGAAATGTGTGCTTAGAACACATCCACATTTGGTAGGATACTTGTCTTGATCAGCGAAAAATTTGGGGATCACCATTTCCTTTGTGAAATGTGGACATTCAGGAATAGATGGTGGTTTTACTAAAAATATTTTTTTCATGGCAGCCAAACTGAGGAGGTGAAAGTGTCATATGTGGTTTGAGTGGTGTTGCACAAAAAACCAAAGAATGCACCATGAAAACTCCTCACTGGGTTGCCAGAGATATTTATCTATGGACGGGAGTATCAAAAAATGAGGAAAATATTATGCTATCTTTAGGAAAGAAAAGATGGGTAGAACATTTCCATGACAACCACCACAGATTTTCACCAGTAGCATTATTTTTGATAGTGCAGAGAAGATCCGGGACTTACTATTTGCTGTGAAGAAATTGCCATGGTTGAATTTGAAGTGACCTTTGAAAGATTCTCAGTTAAGCCACAACAAAGATGCAGAAGATGAGTAAGAGGAAATTTGAAGTTGTTTTGCCACTGTTGTTTAGTCTAGGGGAAAGCCTATATCCCAAAAACTGGGAAAGGAGAATTATAGAAAACAGTCCTTGGATGACTGTAACAACTAATGTAGGATTATTTTATTTTCAGTCTTAGAAAATTATTTGTCTGCTCACACTGGATTGGTCTAAAGATACTAGCAGTAGGTATAGGCTAGATGAAATCTTTGTTGTGGTCATTGAATTTTGCACCAGTAGTCAGGGAACCAGTAAAAGAATGATGAAGAATGATATGATTTTAGGAGATGTTGAGGATATTACAAAAGCTGCTTTTAGAAAATAACTTTGGATTTAATAGTTACACAGGTTGGTTGGCTGCATATCCACTTTATGTACCTGTCTGTGTGTTCTGATTTTGTTTGTGTACTATCAGTGAAGGACTACTATGAAATAAATTCTTGAACTTGTTACTGGTTGAATTTTGTAACTTCTCAGTGGTGAAGGGAGCTTAGTTTTTTCCACGTTTAATAGAAGAAACTTTGTCTTTCTAGTCTTTTGGTGGTAGTAATTTGTAGGAAGGCTTTACTCCCAGTGTACACAATGCACTATTTTGATAAGATTTTAAGTGTATGGATTACTCGGAAAATAGAAGAGGGGGTTTGTCAGCAATACGAGATGTCTTGAAAGTCAGAGATGAGCATAGCCAAAAGTTACAGCTTAAGCTTTTAAAGGGTGTTATAAATAGAAGAGAATTTGTAAGTAATAAAAAAAAAAATGTGAGGGGTTGAGGTAGTCAGAGGATTCAAATAAGAAACAGGTAAATGTTGTGCCTGTATTTTCAATAAATGAAACGATGATATAAAACATTATGGGAGAGGGCAAATAAAGTTCAGAGAGGAATATGAAAATTTACTTGTGACTTTTGAGAAATAAATTAATATGCAAGTTGGGAGATGAGGGGAAACTAGAAGAATAAGTACAATGAGGAAGAATATGCTAAGGAAACTTGCTGATGATGAAGTTGGTTGATGTCATTGGCATTTAGAAACATTGGACTGTTGTAAGGAGGGGCTGCATAGTGGAAATGAGGTGAAATTGTGTAACAAGAAAGAAAGATGTTTGCTGTCAAGGATTTCTTTAAACTAAACTTTCAGGGATTGAAAGTGAAGGTGTGAAATGATTACAGGAGCTACTGAAGTCCCAAATAAGAGCAAATGTGATTTTGTAAGTTGGAGAAAAAGTGTTTCAGATAACAATGGAGAATTATTAACAATGTCACAGGAGGCCTGAGATCTTGTCTGGGCTGTTGTGTATGCCTGTGTTTGTTCATGCTCGAGGGCAGATTGACTAGAGTGGTTGCAAAGCCGTTTTCCTGTTAGGCATGTCCTTTTAGCTCATGGTTGTCTGTCTGGTGTTTGAGTTCATTTTCTTAATTCTAAAATATATCAAATATTTCTTTCAAAATGTTTTAGAAACAAAAGAAAAGAGTGTTTGCTAGCCAGTTAAAATCCAAGGCTTCCCCAAATATTTTGTATGTTTAATATGCAGGTACTAGTCACTTAAACTAAAATGGGAAGAGAGTGTTATGGCCAAGCATATTGCAAGAAACATGAATACTTGTGACTTTAAAGAAATAAATTAATACGCAAGTTGGGAGATGAGGGGAAACTAGAAGAATAAGTACACCTAAACACAGGAAGAATAGCGTCTCTGAACTATTAAGAATGATATAGGGATCTTCTGGTGTTCTGAGACTTATCTTTTTGTAGGAACTTCATTCAAAATAAGCCATTTCAGGGAGAGCCTTTTCAGCAGAATTAGGCTGCTGAGTTACTTTCCTATATACTCGGGTTTTAATGCTGCATTCAGTGCGATCTATGACTAATCTTGAACACAATAGTTTTACGTCCCTTAACAGTTTTTTAAATCTCAGTTGGCAGAATACAGTAATGCTTGAAGTGATGCCCGAAATGTCTTCTGTGAAAGTCAGTTCTGATCATCAGAATTCTTATGAAGAGTTGTCCAGTAGCAGCAACTTAAAAATAGGCTCTAATAAGCACACTTGAGTATCCTCTTTTTTTTCTTTTTTTTTGAGTCTCTTAAAACTCTGTATTATCTGAAAGAAGAGGAGGTTAGAGTAGACTTGCTTATACGTTTGATGTATTTTAAATAGGAAACCGAAGCTGTTGAGAGTCTGTGTACACTCATGTTGCTCCATTTTAAAGTAAAAAGTGCACAGGAGATCATTTATCAGCTGGTGATTCTGTGCTTATGGAATTTGAGGTAGGTAGTGTATTTAATACATCACGTTAGGGCATTTTGAAACAGACCTTTAAAAGCCTTGTAGAATAACTTTTTATATTGCATAGTTTCCTAAATTTTTTATTACAGAGTTGGAGGCATTTACAACATATTGGAGATTCAGTGTCTGTATGAAGATACATGGAAATACTGAGATGTCTAGAATTTGGTTCCCAACCTTTTTTGGATTTAAAGGAACGAAGTAGCAGCAGAATGGAGAACTGAGAGGAGAGACCTGATCCACAGCCCATTGACTGAAGGGAGGCGTAGTCTTTCCACACAGTTTTATAGCTATTGTTTCATGCTAAGTAACTTCAAAGTGCAATATTGTACATGGGAAAATCATCATGGGTAGATAGAAATGATGATCCACTGAGTTACATAAGACAGACAGTACTTGGAAATTATAGACTGAAAAAAGGCCCTTCTGCATAAACAGTGGCTGGAGTAGAGGCTGGGGGTGGGGAGGAGGGGAAGAAAAGCACTGCTTTCTTTGCAGGAGCGAGCATTTTCAGTGGTTAAATCATTCTCACCCAAAATTTCACTCTCCATTTCACTTTTCTTGCAGGTCTTGTATTGTCTGGATAGAAGGAACACATGAGTTGTGTTGAGTTGACTTAAAGTGTGGATTTGGAGTGCATAAAAGGCCCTGTACTGACCTGCAAAGTGAATCAAGCTAAAAAGCAGCTAAGACCCCTTCACTTTTGTGTGAAGATGGGAATATGATTAGTATGGCTAATTTCCTGTATGGAACAATGTTAAGATTTATTAGTGCAGCTTTCTTTTTAGCCCAGTCTGTATCCTCTGCCTTATGGATCTCAGTTCTTTCTTAATAAAATACTGAACTTATTCATGCCTAGCAGCCTCAGTGAGTAAAATAAGGTTGTTGATCTCATGTAAAGAACTGGCACGCTGGAGTGACAGTTCTGTGAAATTTAGCTTTATGCCTTCTAAATTACTGGAAATTAGGTGACAGGATGTAGGGGAGCAGTGGCTGGAGGTGCATGGCTAAAGAGATTAAGAGATGGAGACAGAATATAAAATTATGTGTTGTTGAAGAGTAATTGTTTCATGACTTCTCTTTTTGATTGCATTGTAAAGGAATCATGACGACCTCAGGAAAAGAGAATTTCCGACTGAAGAGCTACAAGAACAAATCTCTAAACCCTGATGAGATGCGTCGCAGGCGGGAAGAAGAGGGTCTTCAGCTACGGAAGCAAAAAAGAGAGGAACAGGTACTATACTACAGTTGTGATAACTGTAATCAGGCCTTAAACAGTCTTGTCTTGCACTGTGTCTAGCTCTTTGCTTCTCCCAAGCCCCTTCTTAGTTGTTCCTGCCCTGCCAGATTCATACATAGTCAGTCTGAAATTGGAGTCACTTGCAGACTTCATTGCCTCTTCTGCAGGTGGTAGAGGATTTAAAGTGAATGCTCCTCATTCAGTGAACATCTGACATGGCTTGATGCTGGAGTCTTTTGTTTCCTGAACTCAACAGGCCGAGCAGCACCCCCAGACCCATCTTGTCCTTGCTAGTGTTTCTTCCAATGAGACAGCTGGATTAAAGGGAGCTGTAGCCTCTCTAGCTCTCCTTGTGACATCTGAAACTGGATACCATCTTTAAGTGATAGCAATCAAATTCTGTTCATCCCAATAAAATTTCTTTAGACCAATTCCATGTGATCATCCTCCAAAGTCCTCTCTGCCATAGTAACTCGATTACCCCAGCCTCTGCAGGTGTTCTACAGAAATCTGTTATACACAACAATTCTTCAGGTCTTTGAGCCCCAGCATACTCTGCCACCCAGTTGCAAGAAAGCAGTTGTGTGGAAGCTAGAGATAGCTCATAGATGGAGGGGGACAGTGAAGAAGAGGAGGGAGTATCAGTGAGGATTTTCCAGAAGTGTTGGCAACCAGTATTCTAGCTCATTGTTGTTTTCATTTACTCTGTGACTAAACTTCCTCCATTTACTGTCTGGAGGAGTCCTGCAGCCAGTATACTAGCTTCTTTCAGGTGATAGCATATGTGATTTTTATTGCAGCCTAACATGACATGCTCTGTATATATTTGCTTTATAATATATCTTAAATGCTTTCTCTCTTTAGTTATTTAAACGCCGAAATGTTGCAACAGCTGAGGAAGAAGCGGAGGAGGAAGTGATGTCAGACGGCGGCTTCCATGAGGCTCAGATGAACAACATGGAGATGACTTCTGTAAGTGATGAGAAAGCAACACAGTGTTCAAACTGAGCAGGCCTCTCGTGCAGTGACTTCAGGGCAATGGAATTCCAGAAAAAAGTGGACAACAGAATTCAAAGAGCTTACGGACAGCTCTTGAACACCTGTCTTGGTGATCTGCCCTGAAAGAGGTTGCAAGCAGAGCAAAATGTTACAGCTAGAGTGAGTGGTTGCTCAGTGGATATGCTTTCCAGAAAATTCAATAGAATGTCATTGTTCCACACAGTCTGATTACATCCTGGTTTTGATGTTTGATCACCATGATGGGTGATTTTATCAACTGTTGCCCAGAGTTGTTGGGGTTTTTCAATCTGAAATTCTTAATATTTGAAACCAGGCAATGTGTTACTGCAATTCACAAAGTAAAAAGGGGCTCAGTGGAGATTTTTGTTAGTGAACTTTGAAGTGGCACCATTTTTAGCCAGGGTGTTGAAAACACAGCTAGACATAGCTTATCTATCTACATGTGCCCTTAAACTCCTTTCCAAACTGGTATTTCATCGTACAGAGAAAACCTCTAGCAGAAATTAGATTTTTCTGCTTTCTCCCTTTTTATTTACCACAGGCTGGAAAGAAAAATTGTAAGGGATTCAGGCTGTAACAGAGAGGTGTAAGGAAAGTACAATCCTCACTTAAAAGTCTGACCACTGATCTTCACGCTTGTGTCTGTGTTCAGAGCATGGAAATGATGTTTTCATAGAAATCAGGCTGGGCTTGGTTTCTGTTGGTGGTTATGCCAACTTTGAAAAGTTACTGAGAAACAGAGAAATGCCTATAAGCAATGTGGTAGGTCACTAGTAGAATATAGAGTTCTACTCTTCAAGATAGTCTTGAAACATCAGGAAAGCCTAAATACCATTTAACCATTTGTGTGGAAGCTTATGTGAAATTATTAGATGGTTAAAAAGTAAGGCAAGGAGCCTATCTGATTGAGATAGGTACCACTGTTATACAGTTTACTGGTTTAGGTATCATTAATTTCCGAGTCTTAAAAGTTGGAGCTGTTAGACAGCTGTTACAGACAAAGCTTAAGTATTTTCAGCGCTGTGGTCTGTCTCGCTGTCTATCTAAGGGTTTGGATCAGTCCTATCTAAGGATTTAGATCAGAAGAAGTAGAAGAAAAATATCTGACTTCCCTTATGCTTCTTTACGTGGATTTACGTGCATGACTAACAGAATGTCAGATTTTACCTGGCATAAGAAAGGTTGCTGATTTAATATAGCCATTTTAGTGGAAACTGTCAGTATTACGGAAAATTTAATGCTCTGATTAGAATGACAAGCATTAGGTTTGTCAGCTCTGCTAAAAATGACAGGTCTTGTATGTTTTGGTGTAAGAGACTGACTCAAAATGTACATGTTGCAGAAATCTAAATAGCATAATCAAAATGGACCTCTTGCATAACAGTAATTGCTATTCTAATTTAAACTACCTTTTGTTGAAGCTAACAATTTTATATTTGTTTTAGAGGAGGGGAGATAGAGGAAAAGGGAGACAATACTGATGAGATGTTCTGAAGAGTAATTTTCTTGCCATTGCTTAAATAAAACTTGAATTTTGGCTTTTCGAGAAGAAAAACTACACTTCAGAATGATGCTGCTTATGTAGATGTACATATATGATGACTCATTTGTTGTCCATACTGGTCTTATCTAGGTTTTTAGTCAACAAGAGATAAAATTGATACCAGTTTAGCAAATGCTGTATCCTTTTACCACTAATCACAGATTTTCTTCTCCCTCTTGCTCTCTATTACTCTCATTCTGTCTCCCTCACCTGAATTCTAGAGTGCAGTCATCACCTCTGATATGATCGAGATGATTTTCTCCAATAGTCCAGAACAGCAGCTTTCAGCCACCCAGAAATTCAGAAAGCTTCTTTCTAAAGGTAAGGGCTGAAATTACTTGGAGCAAAATGTAGAAGCCTCCCTGGCATACATTTTTACTTTGACAGCAATAAAGATTGAGTTTCATACAGAAATTCCTGGGTGAAGCTCTGTTTTGGAAAATGTCAGCTAGGTGTATGTCATAGTCACGTCTGTTCTTGAAATGTGTAAAACTACTAAATGATCCAGATGTGATCTCTTCTCTAATGTAAGTATTGTAGACAGTGTCTCTACTACTCAAACACTCTGTTTTACAGAAACTGGGCTCTGCGTGCATGTCACGGTGACTGCAGAGCCACTACTGTGAAGGTGGTCTGCTTAAATTACTGACTGCCTTAGTGTTTTGAATCTTACTACCTGGTTACCTCAGAAGTTTGCTTTTGGTGGTGTGTATGAATCCCTTGCCTTTTAGTATAGGTAAAGCAGTATTGCAGAGAAAGAATAGATTTTCAAAAAAGAGGAGTTGATATGTCATTGAATATTGTTTTGATGCTGTAACTTGAAAATTTCCCGACAAGGAAATGAGTGTATCTAACTTTGCTTTTTATTTCAAATAGAACCAAATCCCCCAATAGACGAAGTCATAAGCACACCAGGAGTGGTGGCCAGGTTTGTGGAGTTCCTCAAACGAAAAGAAAACTGTACATTACAGGTATACAAATATAAATATATTTATGTTCCTGTATTATGAAGGTATTTGGTGATGCAAATTAGGTAGAAAATAATCAGTGATTTGCTTAATTAGCTCTACTTCCTCTCTTTTTCTTCACTTAGGATAAAAAAAGCTATTTTATCTTTAGGATTTCTTGCAAAACCTCTGATGGGAACGAGAGAGAGAGAGAGAGAGGGAGATGTCAGAGTTGTGTTGTGATGGCCAGGATGGGGTCTTTACACTTTCTCTTGTAACAAAAACAGAGTTTGAAATTTGTACCTCACCAGATGAAAAGCTATTAAACTAAACTTTAGTCTTTGTCTTTTTTGTGCTAATCAAAGACAGTTTTAAATCTTTAGGATTATGACTTAAATATTTGATGAAATTACAGAAAGTTTAGAATTAGAATTACAATGCATAATGATCAACATGGAAGTCTTGAAACTTACAATTTAGTTTTTCAAAGCAAGTATCTGCTACAGTGGTGGTTAATTTGTCTTGAACTTGCTTCATGGAGCTTTGTCTCATTTCTAGCTGTCCTTTTTTTCTGATCAGGGTTCTTTCTTCTGGGCTAGTAGAAAATGAAAGAAAACCAATGCTCTAGTAAAAGAAAAAAAATGTTAACGGGTAATCATTAAATACAATGTACAGGTTAGAATCAAAGTTCTATCAAAATGTGTAAGGCAGCAAGTTTATTAACGCCATGAGAAATCCAAATTTTGGTGACTGGAGATAATGAAAAAAAAAGATACATTTTTTTCCTACACATTAGAGAAAAGGTATCATTTATGGGAATTACTTTTCAAATTGATATCCACAGAATTCCAGAGATCTGTCAGCTACTTTTGAGGAGTCTGTGGGAGGTACCTAAGGCTATAGCTGGGACTTAAGCCAGTTTATTGGTTTGCAGCTCTGGTGGAAAGTTTGTAAGCAATCTGATAAAAAAAAAATGTAATGCCTTTTATTACTTATAGGGACTCTAGCATGGAAACCTGAGACAGGCAGATAAAGGGAAACAAGCTCCCAATATTTGAAGGACATATTTGAATAAGAAGGGAAAATAAGGGTAGAGGATACTTCATCACATGCAGATGCATCTTTAGTTTGATACAGTCTATGATTGTTTTTCCTTTTTTTTTTTTTTTTTTAAATTCCCTTGGCCTTACTGGTATAACTTGCATTGTATTGATTTTCACATGGAAAGAGCAAAAATCGATCAAAGCTGAAAATTCCAAGCCTGTCTTAAAGAGTTTGTAACAAAACATTGGAAATACAAACCCGAGTACATTGCTCTTGATACTCCATTCTGATTGGTTATTTTTCCTTCATCTTTCCAGATCTGTCTGCCTGCTTGGCACTTCAGGGTCTTGCAGGGAGACCTTTTTGCTGTGATCAGTTAGGAAGTTCCTCTGGACCTCACTTTAGTATTTGTTTTTACTCTGTCAGTGTTTCCAAAAGCATTCCTTGGCACACACATGGATTTTGGGCTTCCCATTCTAGGTGTTCCTGACTCTAGCTTAGCTGTAGAAGGAAAGGATTTTCAACTCACTCTGGAAATGCTGAAATATTTTTTTTTGCTCAGATACTGTAGCTACCTCTGTGGTGGATTGAATGTGGAAACTCTTCCGTGTTGGTAAACTTGGAACTTTATGTGACTTTATGCTCCGTTTTTCCTGTGTCATCAGTGGAGTATCCAGTAAAAAATGGACTGCTGGCATCAGTGGTAGGAAGGCCTAATTTGTCTGGAATTCCTCTGTGCCATTTTTACTCAAATGATTTAGAGACTTAAAAGAACCTCCCCTCTTCTCCATGATCACTTAAACCATACGTGAATAAGTAAATTTGTTTTGTGTAAAATCTTTTCGTGATGGAGAGAGAAATCTTAAAGAACAATACCACACAGATACCAAGATAATCCCTTGGATGAGATTTTCTTCCTGTTAATCAACTTTAATTATCATAAAATGTTTTATTTTTCTGTCCTTTCCCATTTGCGTGTGGCTGTTCCTTAGTTTATACATCCTGGAGCATCAGGTGTCCACAGTGGAGAGGGAGGAGAGAGACTGTCACTCAGCTAACCTTCCTGTAACTTATACCATCTGAAGTGTGAAGTGGTGCTCACACAAGGGCATCATCTAATTTGCCGTTGATTCTAGTTAGATTTTTGGGAAGAGCTTAGTTTAACAGAACTCCATTCCACAAAAGATGGGGAGATCTTGTGATTAACTCATAATCAAAACTGATTTTATAAATAGTTCAAATAAAGTACGGATGTGATGAAGGAGAAGTACCTGCTATGTGGTCTTAAATTTGATTAAGCTGTTTATACAAGGTGTTTCTTCTCCATTATGGGTATGTGACTGGAGAGAGAGAGTCTCTCTGAGTTGAGTAGTTCAACCTGGCGGCATCCATTAGGACGCCAAAGGGCAAGTTCTGAAGTATGTGTAAGAAAGCTCTCTGGTTGAAAGATGACTAATAATCGTGTTGTACTGTATCATAAAACACTGGATACTCACTTCAGAGAAGGTAAAATTACAGGAAAGCAGGTACATTTTATGTTGGCCTTAAGCTCAGGCCTGAGTGTTCTGCTTCTAATTCGTTAATGATGAGTCTTGCTGTTTTGACATTGTGTGTTTCTGCTTTATTGCAGCCCATACTCTTTGTGTATTACAACGATGTATTTTGGAATCACTTACTCTGATCACATCTTACCAGAAGATAATTTCTCCTTTAGTTGATCAGGAGGGCAGGGTTAGTTGTATTTTTAAAACTGGAATCTTAATAATTAACACTTAAAAATTAAAAGCCTTGCAAGCCTGGGCTTAATTGTTGAGTTCTTATTTCAGGCCCATTTCAGGATTCTGTGTGTCTGCTTAGCAGGAGTTGCTTGTATGATTAAATCCTGAATATAATTCCTTCCCGCTCTTCAGAGATAGTCTTGGAAAGTATATCAGGATTTTCACTGGAATACTGCTGGGTCAACATCGGTTTAATAAAAATCATTAGTAATGTCAGAATTTATCATTTATAGCATACAACTTCTATCTTTATTGTACTTTTTTTTGCCTTTTCATTCAACTTTTAGCAGTCTTCGTTCTCTAGACTCTAGATGGTATCTGATAGGATTTAAATTTACTAGTGTAGTGTGATATTTTTTGGACTGAAAAGCATGCAGTAGTCTACCACTAGAATCTATATTTTCTGAGGTCTGTAGGAGAGTGTTAAAATTTGCATTTCAGCTTATAAAGTTAATGCTTTTGCACATTGAGACAAAAAGAAAAATAACTTACAAAAAGAGTTACATCAAAAGGTGTGGAGTATTAATTCAGGATCTCCGTTTGCTTGAAGTCTTGAATAAAGACATCATACAATAATAGCTCCTGGCAGTGAAACTGGTTGCTGGAGTTGGAGAGGCATGCTTTGCTGTAGTCGCAGAGTTCTACAAGATTGTGATCACAGTTTCTTTGAAATCTCCTTTCCTGTTTGTTTGTGTGTTTTTTTTAATGGCTGTTATTTACTTTATATACATGAAGTTTTGTCAAACGATGTTGATAGTGCCTCTCTTCGTGCATTTTCAGTAATACCATTGCTGATTAAGTGAATGTGGGTGTCAGATGCCTTGTGGGAAGACTCCTTTTTTGTGTATAGGCCCTTAGCCAGTAAGGAAAGGTAGTAGAACAGACCAAAGGTAATGTAATTGCATAGTAGAAAATAATATTTGAAAAACCACAGCAAACCTGATCTTCTTCTCATAAGGAACTTACGCAAATTTTGATTTCGAGTGGTATCAATAACTTTTAACTGTAGGATTCAGATTCTTACTTTGCAAATTGTGTGTGTTAATTAGTAATATCTCATGCTTTCCCTACATATATTCTTTTTGTCTTTAAAAGAAATTTAGTCTTCATTTTTGGTGTGGCACAGAAGGCTCCTGATAAACTTTCTTTTGTGTTCTGTGTTCCAGTTTGAAGCTGCATGGGTGCTGACAAATATTGCCTCGGGAAATTCCCTTCAGACTCGAATAGTGATCCAAGCAGGAGCCGTCCCCATCTTCATAGAGCTGCTTAGTTCAGAGTTTGAAGATGTACAGGAACAGGTAAAGATTAAGAATTTAATCTTTAATCTAATAAGGGGGATTTGTGTGTATGTTTGGTGGTTTGTGGGGTTAGTTGGTTTTTCGTTTGTTTTTGGTTTTTTTTGTTTGTTTGGGTGATTCGTGTTTTTTTTTTTTCCCCCGTTCCCCAGAAAGGGGCAAGACTGTCCTGTAAGAAAGCCTTTAGAGGAAATGTAGTGTTTGGCAGTTTTTCACAACAGTTCCTTTCTACCTAGTAAGTGTTAAGATGTCTAAGCAAGTATTGTATTTTTCTTTTTTCTGGAAATTATGTATTTAACCACAGCCAATTGGGTAATGCATTTTGATCTCTAATGGGTTAATATTTTTCTGTGTATTGAGGAGTTCAGGCAGCCTTGTTTAGAAAAGTTGCTTTAGAGATGGAGAGTTTGTGCTTGTTTCTCCTGAAGGTAAAGCATGAGTGGAAATTATAGTTTGTTCTCTACAGACAAAATTATGGTTTGTTCTCTATTTTCCTTACAGAGTAGATGAATATTCTTTAAGGCCCAAAGGGATCAGTGTAAAGCACAGACCAGACATTTGACTCAGTAATTTCCGCATGAGGTCCATAACTTATGTTTGAACAAGGAAGTATTTAAGACATGTAATCTTGCTTTGAAGACTTAGGGTGATGAAATATTAATCATGTTAACAAATAGATTTTCAGTTAATTCCAACTTGAAAGTATGTACCTTTACTGTACAAATTTGACTAGCTTTGGGTCCAGGTATTTGCTTTTGTTTCACTGTCTACTCAATTAGTAAGCTCTCTGTTTTTTCCAATAGCTAGTTAGAGACCATAGCTTAAGCTTTTCTTGAGCAAATGAAGTTGAGCTCTGAATTCTCACTATGAGGATATTTCTGTGGTGGTTGGTTTGATTTTTGGTGACCCTTTTCTGAACGTTTCTTTGTTTCGATATCTTTCTGTGGTGGTGGAATCACAAGCACTGCATATTCCAGTAGTACTCTTCCAGCACTGCTGTTTGCAGAGATAGTACCTCATTTCATTTCTGCTTGATACTTTGGTGTGTAAATATCCAAGATGTCTTTACGGACTCTGCAACAGAAGCTGTCTGCGAGTTCAGGTTAAGCTGATTATCCAGTATGATCCATTGTTCTTTTCAGAATCACTGACTGCCAGTTCTCCATCCTGTAAGTGTGACCTCTATTCTCTGTTCCTAGATGTCTGGCCTTGCATTTGGCTGTATTGAGATGCATGACTGGAGAAGTCCCGACTCATAAGCATTGGATTGCTTTGTGTAACTTGCCATTCTCTTTTGTAGCTGGCTCAGAATGTTCCACCTGTACTTTAGGTTGCCTAACGTTTTCCACAAGATTGACAGTTTTTTGTTTCTCAGTTGCTTATAGTTTTCTAGTTCTTCCACTCTGCAACTTTCCATTTTCAGTGGTCTGTCTCAGGCTGAATTATTTTGGAAAAGGTTTTTTAAGAGAAATTAAATTCAGGTGCTTGAGAAAATGATATTAAAGGAAATAAATGGGAGGTTTTGTAAATTTTTTTTTTTTTTTAGCTTTCTTTGAGAAAATGAGGGAGTCAGTTGCAGAAACTGATGTAGTTGCCAAGCCGCTCTCCGTAAAATTTGACATGTCATGGCAGTCAGGCAAAGTCCCTGGTGACTGTAAGAAGGGAAACATTGTGACCATTTTTAAAAAGGGTAGAAAGGAGGACTCTGGGAACTACCAACCTGTCAGCCTCACCCCTGTGCCTGGGAAGATCATGGGACAGATTCTCCTAGAAGCTATGCTAAGGCACATAGAGGACAGGGAGGTGATTCAAGACAGCCAGCATCACTTCACCAAGGGCAAGTCCTGCCTGACCAACCTTGTGGCTTTCTATGATGGTGTGACTACATCCGTGGACAAGGGAAGAGCTATGGATGTGATCTGTCTGGACTTCTGTAAAGCCTTCGACATAGTCCCTCCTAACAGCCTTCTCAATAAATTTGAGAGATATGTATTTGATGGGTGGTCTGTTTGGTGGCTAAGGAATTAGTTGGAAGGTCGCATCCAGAGGATAGGGGGCAATAGCTTGATGTCCAAATGGATGCCGGTGACAAGTGGTGTCCCTCAGGGGTCCATACTGGGACTGATGCTGTTTAATATTTTCATTCATGACATAGACAGCGAGATCAAGTGCACTCTCAGAAAGTCTGCAGATGACACCAAGATGAGTGGTGCAGCTGGCACACCAGAAGGATGGGATGTCATCCAGAGGGACCTGGACAAGCTTGAGAAGCAGGTCTATGTGAACGTGGTGAGGTTCAACAAGGCCAAGTGCAAGGTCCTGCAGCTGGGTTGGGGCAATGCCTGGTATCAAGACAGGCTGGGGGATGAAGGGATTGAGAATAGCCCTGCTGAGAAAGACTTGGGGGTGCTGGTGGATGAAAAGCTGGACATGAACCACCAGTGTGCACTCACAGCCCAGAAGGCCAACTGTATCCTGGGCTGCATCAAAAGCAGCATGACCAGCAGGTCCAGGGAGGGGATTCTGCCCCTCTGCTTTGTTCTGGTCAGACCTCACTTGGAGTCCTGCATCCAGCGCTGGAGCCCTCAGCACAGGAAAGACACGGGCTTGTGGGAGCGGGTCCAGAGGAGAGCCACAAAGATGATCTGAGGGATGGAACAGCTCTCCTGTGAGGAAAGGCTGAGAGAGTTGGGGTTGTTCAGCCTGGAGAAGAGAAGGCTGCGGGCGGACCTTACGGCAGCCTTCCAGTACCTGAAAAGGGGCCTATAGGAAAGATGGGGACACAGGGCCTGTTGCAATAGGACAAGGAGCAATGGCTTTAAACTGAGGGAGGGTAGATTTAGACTAGCTATAAGGAAGAAATTTTTCACCATGACGGTGGTAAAGCACCGATGGGGCTGCCCAGAGAGGTAGTGGAGGCCCTGTCTCTGAAAACATTCAAGGTCAGGTTGGACTGGCCTCTGAGCAACCTGGTCTAGTTGAAGACGTCCCTGCTCACTGCAGGGGGGCTGGGCTAGATTGCCTCTAAAGGTCACTTCCAAATCAAAGCATTCTATGATTCTATGAAACTAGAAATGTGAGAGGGAGCTTGCCAAAATGGCAGATAAATGCTATGTTCTGTCCATATGAAAAACCATCCAGACCTAACTATATGATGCTTTTGTTTTATGGGAGTTGAAACTGGTGGCATTACTTTCCAAATTCAACCGCCACATTATACAATGTGGTTCCTGCAGTGTGATTAGTGTTTTGAGTGTGGTAAGGGCTACTCCTTTTTTTTTTTCCTAGTGGTCTGTGCAAGAGCTAACTTGTTTGGTTTTTTTTACTAGGTTTTTGTTTTATTCCTGCTGATGTTCAGAGAGCAGGCGGGAAGAGCAAACCTATTTAGAATGAGTGTGCAGCCTTCAGCCTTAAGACGTGTGAATTAACAGAAGAGTTTAGGGGCTACAGCTAAGTAGTTTACCTGTCTCCTCCCCCCTCTGCCTCCTAATAAACTGCTGACATGTTGAAGTTCACATTGAGGGCAGGCAGAGTGGGTTATAATTACTGGAAAATATTTTACTGTGTGATTCAGATACTGAATCCGTGATCTCTGTTACCAGTAAGTCTTTGAATACCAGTTACAAGTTGCTCTGTAGTAAGTAGTGCTAAAGGAAAATGTGCCATTGTGATGTGTTACCTACACCTTTTCATGGTGTGTTTCTGTGCTGCAGGCCTAAAGGTTGCAGCCCTGCTCACAGCTGACTTTGGGGACAAGGCAGGCCAACATGAAAGATATTCTGTTTTTTCTGACAGCTTTTGAAAAACCCAAACACTTCACCATAATAAGGTGTGCCTGCCCATTGCAGGGGGGTTGGAACTAGATGATCTTTAAGGACCCTTCCAAACCAAACCATTGTACTTCTGCATTACAGCAGAGCCTTAGTACACAATTGCATAGTGTTGATGGATAGGATGACTCTTGTCTCATTTAGTATATGTACAGATTGTTGCCCTGGTAACAAATCAGCAGGTAGTAAAGGAGGCTTTTTGTCACACTGTGGCCCTGTTTGTTAAAGTTGTAACACATTGTACTGAATGAAGGAGAGAAAAGGGAAGAGATTCTTATGATTAAGGCAATTGCAGCTTTCTGAGATAAATGTAACTACTGCTTTGTGTCTGATGCTGGACAGTTCGCTTGTATCAGTTTTCAGTAAGTTGATACTAGTTCTGTGGCTTTTTTTAAATGCGCAAGGGGAAATATTTGCTTTTAATTTTGTAGCTGAGGACAACTTGATACTCTTGCAAATGACTCTTGTAGTTAGGTCTGTTTTGAGCAGATCTGGTCCTTGGCTTCTCAAGCTGGAATTCTGAAACTGGAAGATACTAGGCCATAATTTTCTCTTCTGTAGAATGAGGATTCTTATCTTCATTCACACCAGTAGTGTGAATATTAATATTTGCAAGCGACTCTTGTTACATCTGTAACAAATTACAAGACTACAGGAAAATACAGAAAGTACAACTACATGTTCAGGGCAGATGGGCCAGAAGCTAGTCCATCTAGTTTTGAATACGTAGCATAGTGTAAACACACACACTCAAAATCATGTTTAGTATTATTTTAATTTGACTTACTGGCTAATCATTATGCACTGTTTTTGTCTTACAGTAAGTCAGTCTTACAGACTTACACAATTGAATCTGTCTTTTATTTCCTTAGCAGCTCAGGAATAGATACCAGTTTACCTTATCTGATCATGATTTTCCCAACAGTTATTTTTCATATTTATAAGCCAGTTTTAATCTATAGTGTTGTACTGTTTCTGTTGCATATGCTAGTTTCTGGGTCTAATGTGATTCTAAGTCAGTGGTTTTACTGAAGTCTGTGTGAGGGAATCTTTATAACTATGTTTAATAAACAACATATATTTTAATGAAATTGTCATCTGTCTTTTACGAGATCTGTTTCCCATTAAGCTATGCTGTTTGACAATTACCCTACCATCGTTTAACTCTTTCATTGTTTGCATTGTGTATCAGTCTCTCAGATTGTATATCAGTTTTTCTCTGCGAGGAGTGGTCAAACCTTTTGGCATTCATTTTTCCCATCAAAGAAAATGAATTTATTATAGAAGATACATATCAATTATTAATGAAAAACACTTTGGCTGCATCTTGCCCTGTCTCCTTGTTTCTGTTTTTGGTGTACTGATTCTTAGATTCAATCAGTGGCATATGTCCTAGTCTTCTTCCACTTACCACATTTTTTTCTTCCAAATGATATCTAGAAATTGAAGTATGCCAGCCTGAAATTATGTGTGTTGAAGGACTCCATCAAAGCCTTTTAGACATGCTTAAGGTTGATCTAGCTTCAGCAGTGTCTTAGCTGCAGTTCTTTCCTGGGTGCCCTTGCTGAGGTATTTAAAACCCAGATGTCAACTTGGTTTTCCTTCATGAACTCTGAATTTCCTTCAAAAACTGTGCAAGGCATTACTCTCTCTCTGAGATTATTGAGGTTGTCTCACAGTGGTAGATACGTGTCATTGTGCTCTGCTGAACAGCCGATGGCAGGAGCATCCCCAGCTGCCCTGTTCTTCTTTGGGAACATTTGTGTTTTCAGCTAAAGCAACCAATGCATTTTTTCCTTGGTATTTTTCCATTTCTAGTTGTATTGCTGTTCCTTTTGGTAACCATCGTTTGTTTGGCAGAGGTGACCTGTGAATCTGATGTCCACTTTCAATTTGGCTTTTACATCAGCAGTCCTACTAACTAGGTCTTATTAATCAAACTCAGGAAAGACAGTTGAGGCATGAGTATGAGCTACTTTGTCTGGGTGGATGAGATGTGAGAAATAAGGAACTATGATCACCCTAGCCACTGAAAGAAAGGTGTTTTCTGTGTTAGGGCGTAGTAGAAGTCCTCTCCTAGGAATCTGGCCTTCTGGTATCCTTTGTGTCCACTAATTCAGTCACATCTGTATGCAGGCTAATCTTTGCTGTCTTCATCCTAGCATTAGATCAATTTCCCAAGTCAGCGGCCAATACTAGAGAAACCGTTGATTCTTGCTTCATAAAATTTTTTTCTCCACCAAGAGGCACAGTCTCTATGCACAGTTCATGGTTGGTTTAGCACCTGGTTTAAATATCCGAAGGCCTAATGAAATAATGGCTGAGAGCCTTCAGAATCCAGGGGGAAGGGGAGGGTTGTCAGAAAGCTCATGGCTTATTCACAGAAGGCACCATATGGCTCAACAGTACTCCAGAAAACTTGCACTTTACCGTTGTTGACTACTGAAGTTGTCCAGCACTGTAGGAAAATGCACTGGAGTTCAATAATGAGTAAAATAAACTGCAACAATCCCTATTCCGCTATTAGCAATAAATGGAAATTTATACAGATGTATAAAAATAGATGCTGTCAACTGACAAGGCAGCATTTACATTTTCAGTTTACACACAACTTTACTACTTCACATGTTGGTTAAAAAGACTACTAATCTTAAAGTTACAGGTTCTTTTCATCTTCAGATCTGAGTGTCAATATTGGAAAGTACTGAAGCTGAAATTTTTTGAGTCAAATATTTTTTAAATCTAATGAACTCTGAAATTTACTGGAATTAAATATCCTTTTACCTCTGCGACTATCCAGAAAAGATGGTAAAAATATTTGGGATGTGTAGAATGAAGTCACAATGTTATGGCAAACAAGCAGTTTGCATCTTGAGGAGTGCATATAAGAATCAATGGAAATCTTTCAACATTATGTGGGCAAACAGTCCCTGAAGATACTTGTCATTGTTCACATAAACTCTGTGGGAGCCATGATGAAGCTTTGTATTTATAGCAGTGTCTGATGAGAAGAGTTTAAATGAGCTTGACGTATGTTCCTCACTTACCCGAAGAGCTGAAATTAGTCCTTAAGGAAAGACATCTTCCTTGTTAAACAAAACGGTGCATATTTTTCTAAAGATACTTCAATTTCTTTGCATCTTGTGTACTATCAGTCATTAGTATTACAAGGATTTCTTGCAACATGCTCTCTTATCAGGTCCTGTGATATCAGACTACTGAGCCAGACTTCTCTTGCCATGACAGATCGAGAGTTGGAAAGCAGTAGAGATGCTGTTTGACTTCTCTGGTCAGACTTTTTGGTGTGAGATTTGCTGTTGCAAAACCTGTCTGTCATTCAGGGTCAGAATGGATTCCTGGATTAAGTGATTATCACTGTTGTCAACACTAAAAATAGATATTACTGTAGTGGCAAAAACAAAGTCCATAGACAAGCGAAATACAGCTTCCATGTGTGTTTTAATGTGTGTAAGTGTGTCCAGGAAAGGTGACTGTATCTTCATACAGTTACCTGCATGTTCAGTAAAAGGAAATTATAGGAAATTCTAACTTTTTCCACCCCAAAATTTTTTTAAAAGATCCACAAGTTATTTAGAATCAGCTGAAGTCTTTGATTCATTCCTTGAGGTTCTCATGCTGCAGAAATGCAAGCATTGCAATGAGCAACAAATGTGGCTGCTTACAGTTCTAATACAAATGATGTTTTGCAGGAGGTGGAATGTGTTCTGTCCTTAAGCTAAATTTTTCCAGTAGCTGCCTTCTCCATCTTGAGTCCGTGAGGCTTCCAGACCTAAGGTTATACTTTTATTTCAGACAAAATGTTGTCACAACAATTGTAAAATAATAAGAATTTGAATGAAAAATAAGCTTTCATGATGAAGATCAGTTTCAGGGGAATACCACGGAATAATAACTGTGCTGTTTCAGTGCCAAGGTCAGTATAGCCTGGTGCCTTCTTTCTGACTGTGGCTGACAGCAGAAGCCTGGAAAACAGTAGGAGAACAAAACAAACTAATCATCTCCCAGAATAATCTTCTAGTATCTCAACTTGCAGTTTAGGGACTTCCGATGGATCTGTCTGTGGTGTTACTGGTAATACTGGTACAGAGGAGGAATCGTGTTGTTGTGCATCTAGCAAGCTGGCGTCTGTATCTGCATTTTGTATATATATTTTGTTACCTGGTTTTAGCCATATTAATTTTGCGAAGATTTGCTAGTGATTTTGGGCCCCTAGAGTGGCTGGAGTCTGTTTTTTAAAGTAGCGTCTTTTTGAGACTGTTTAAAAACATGTTACAGTAGAAATCTAATGCAACAAATCAATTGACATCATATTGATAATAAATAAGCTTATTTCAGAATATCTCTGAATTTCCTTCAGGTAAGAAATTTGGCTTATTCTGTCAATTTTTTTAGAGGAATAATTTATTTCAGGTAGAGATACAGAGAAAAAAACATGTTTATTTTGTGTGGGGAATTTAGGTATGTTCTGTTTGAGAAATAGTTATGTACTGTAACCCATTTTATGGCAAATAAATACATAGTCTTCAACTGGAGAGAAATTTGAGGAGGACATTCAGCTGTTGTCCATGATAAATAGGATTGCTTTTGTCCTCTATGTGCGGTATTGGAAGTATTTCCAGTGGTTGTGTAGACATTGTATGGGTTTTACCAAATAAGCAGATGGTTGTATCTATTTAATAGGATACTTAGCCCTCTGCTAACTAGAAATAAATAGCAAAAGTGAGTTTCATACACTTTCTTGTGTGACAAAATATTGTCTGTAAATTTCATGGAATTCATAAAATGGCTTTTATGCTTTGTATAGACTACTTTTAATTTTTTTCGGTTATAGCTCTCATACTAGTGAACAGTGACATTAAAAACACCACTTGACCCAAACATATGAATCAAAACCAATCAAATCTTTTATTCTTATCATATTACAGAAGATGGATTTCATGCTTCTTTAATTATCTTCTGGTGTTTTACATATTTTCTTCTCAAAATGAAGGGTTGCAGTAGTACTGATGTCCCAGGGAGAAAATACCTGTCCTTGCATTTTGTTGTGCATATGTCTTAATAGGCAACACTGGTTGTGTCTTGTATAGCTTTGTCTTAAAGAATATATGCCAATGTCCATCTGAACTCTTTGATTCTGAATGTTGGTTTATCTTGCATATAGATTCTCATTTTCATCTTAGCTGGTGTCAGCATTCTTAATGACTGTGTAAACAACACATGCTTTTATGGCTTCTTAGGAAATACTAATATGGGCTGTTCCACACAAACATTTTTGGGTAGATACAAACTTGCTTGACGTGTGCTATGGACATCTGGACTTGAACCAGCTCTGAACCAGGAGGAGTGTAGAATTAATATGTTACTAAGCCTGAGGAGATAAGCTCATCTCTCATATTGTGGACAGAGCAAGGTTATATCTGCCTGCAAAGTCTTTGGAGACATACGTGTTGGCTGTTTTGGTATTCCTCTTAAATCTCTGTAAATATTCCTGAATCGTATAGTGAGCTTGGGTGTATATGTGTAACACTGAAGCAGAATGCGTTCCCCTTTTGTGCATTGTCCAGGTTCTAACAGTGAGAACAGAGCATCTCCCACTCTAATACATACACTGAACTGGTTGAATTGTGAGAATGAAAGCAATTACTATTCTGTTTTTCATTGCAGGCAGTATGGGCTCTTGGCAACATTGCTGGAGACAGCACTATGTGCAGAGACTATGTACTGGACTGTAATATCCTGCCCCCTTTATTGCAGTAAGTCTGTTTTAATATGTTTTCCAGAATTATGCTTGAGTGTCTGATTTTCGTTTTTGCCATGAAGAATAGTAACTATGTTTATTGTGGACTAATCAGACTTCTTAGTGAGGGCTTCTGAACTAAGTTTTGTAATGGAGCTAAAATGGAAATGTGTTAGGAGCAGCTAAGCTGAAACTATTTTATTCTACAGAGTGGGTGGATGTCTGGGCTTATTATAGAGTCACAGAATAATTGAAGTTGAAAGGCACTTCTGGGGGTCATCTAGTCAAACTCTCCATAGCAGGTGAGATCAGGTTAGATTGCTCAGTTACTTAACCAGTTGAATTTGAAACATCAAAGGTAGGTTCCATAACCACCTGGGGCAACCTGTAACAGTATTTGACCATGGTATGGTAAAAAACAATGTTCTGATACCTAATCAGAATTTCCTGTGTTTTACCTTGTGACAATTGCATCTTGTCCTGTCACTATGCACTTCTGAGAAAGGTCTGGCTTCCCCTTTTCTGTATCCACCTGTTAAACTGTTGTAGGCAGCAGTTTTATCACCCCTTACATGGGCTGCTTCTAAGGCTGAACAAATCCGGGTCTCTAGCCCTCCAATTGTGTGTCATTTCTCTGGTCTACTAATTATCTTGATAGTCCTGTACTGAAGGAACATATTATTGCTGAAACAGTGACACTGTTTTGTGTTGCAATGTCCAGATTAGGATTACTTAGTCTCTGTCCTTTGCAGACTCTGCAGCAGTGGAGTTCTCCAGTGCTCGCATAAAGATGTTGGTACAGTGTGGAAATAGTACAGCTATGGGAAAAAGAAACTGAGTTGTTACAGTTGTGACAAAACTAGGTCTTGCCTTACTGTATTCTTCCTAGGCCAAAGAGCACTATGGCTGGTCATTTCTAAGCTGTCAGGAAAATGACTTGTTTAGAGGCTTCACACTGTGTTATGACTTAATTAACCAACTCCACAGACATCTTTGTCAGCGCTAGGGTTGATGTCAGATAAGGGAATGCACAACGTACCAGTGGCTGATGCGGCGTTGGTCAGTGTGATAGTCCTAATGTGTTTTGGTGTGAAGATTTCATGAAGGTGTCAGTATTACAGTTCATCACATCACTGGGCTTCCTGTGTTTCACGGAGCAGAAGCTGAACCCTGCAGCTGGTGTGTGGATGCCACCCCTTGACAACTGCAGGAAGAAACTGGTTCGGCGTCGTCTGTTTTTGTTCTAACAAAAACTCAGTGGGCAAGGCTCTCACATGCTGGGACTGGAGCCAGTGTGCGTGGAAAGTCTGTGAACTGCACTTGCTGTGAGACACATGGCTGTCTGGAACATTTGGGAAACCGTAAATCTTATTATATGTATTTTCTGAGGAGAAGTTTTGTTCTGCTTCACTAGTGAACTCAACATACGAAAGTGCAAAAGTAGGGCTGATAGTCTGAGACTGACATAAAAATGCAGTTCAATGAAGAGAGTACTCTCCGAAACTGCCTGCCCATCCTTCCACGCCGAGTAATTTTGTCACAGTTCCTGTGTCTTTTGAATGTTAATCTGCCACATTAGTATCTAAGCAATTAAATGCAGATAGTTTTAGGGTAATGGTTACTGTTCTTGTTGGGATACTAGGATTTATCTGTCCAGCATGTATGTTGGTATCCAGCCATCAAGCTGCATTTTTTTTTTAAAGCAAAGGTTGCAATTTTTTATTTGTTTTAGATTGCTTTCAAAACAGAACCGTCTCACTATGACCCGAAATGCTGTATGGGCTCTGTCCAACCTCTGCAGAGGGAAAAACCCTCCTCCAGATTTTGCCAAGGTAAGATATATTTAAAAGGAAATGCTTTGTGAGGTGGTGTTATCCAAATAAGAGATAATGGTGGTGAAGTGTAAACTAAACAGCAGCAATGTTTCAGAATTTCTCTGAAACGATGTGTGGGCTCCTTAACAAATGACATTTTTGAATGTTTTTAGTCTTTTAGGCAGGTGTTGACAAGCACTCTTTTGATATCGTTGCCTCTTAGCTTTTTGTTACTGTTCCTGTACTGGAGACGACCATCCCACAGCAGAGCAAAACTCTGTACATTTGGCTGCTGTAGTGCAAAGTACAGCACATCTTAGCGGACAAGTATGAGTTTAAGTTGCCAGACATTGTACTGTAAAGGCTGAAGAATTCGCGTAGTGCTTTTCTGCTGACGTGCTCCTCCGTACTTGCGTAGCTACAGCCCTGCACAGAAATATTCAGAGTACTGAACTCTGAGATGCTAGTGCCTAGTCCTGTAATGTCAGATACAAAATTAACTGACATGTTAATGGATCTCCTGGCCCTTCTAATTGCACAATGTATATATCTCTTCTTAATGTCTTACAGGTTTCACCTTGTCTTAGCGTGCTTTCCTGGCTGCTTTTTGTCAATGACACAGATGTATTAGCTGATGCCTGCTGGGCTTTGTCCTATTTGTCTGATGGTCCCAATGATAAAATCCAGGCTGTGATTGATGCAGGAGTCTGCAGAAGACTTGTGGAGTTGCTGATGTAAGAAATTTGCCTGAGTGAATGTACTATATCTGCTCTTTTCCCTAAAATCAACGTTCCAGCAATAGGAAGTTTAATTAGATATGTCTTGAAATGTAATAACTTCCAAAAAGCAAGATTTGAATTTTAATTTTACCTGGCTGTGTTCAGTCTTCTCTATTTGTCATGAGTAACAGAAGCAATGGAACTTTTCTTGTAGTAGTTTTGCTGTTTCTGAACAGGTGTTTTTTCCTGCACCTAGCAGCTGTGTTTTTGTAAAATTGATAATATATACTGGAATTTTCTCTGTGCCATTTTGGTCTATGTTATAACTATCTGCCAATGAAATTGCTGAAGGATATCAAAGGTAGAAATGCAAGAAGCCTTAAAACTTACTAGAATTGACAGTACCAGGGACTGGAAATATAAATAATTTCCTAAACTGGTACTGTAGAAGAGTATACTTACACTTTGGTCAGTAAAGTGTAGCTGTGAGAGTTGGGGTCAGGGAGACTGGCCTTGTTCTGAGCCATTTCTTCAGGTCTGAGGGAAGGACATGGAGCATTCAGTTAACTAAGAACAAGTAGTAATGGCTTTCAGTGATGTAAATAAAAAAGGCTATTAAGGCTTTTAAGATGAAAACAAATTTGATGCTGGATTAATGAATAGAATGTATTACCTAAGGCATCTTTCTGTAAAGAAGCGTTCTTGTTTGAGAAAAGAAGTTCCTTACTTCACCCTTCCTATTCCAGTCCTGATTTAACAATGGGGGGAATGCATATGATGACAGAAGATGATCAAACAGCTGTATGGAGACATGGTTAAGTTAAACACACAGCTTCTATCAGTGTTCCTCTGTCTCATTCTCTGCCTTTGTGCATGCTACATTAAGTATGTTTCATAGTTAAAGCTGATTACTTTTTTCCTCCCAAAGATGCGTATGGTCTGAAGTACTTGTATTCTTTTAATCTCATATTTTATTTTTATGCTGCTGAATGATATCTGAAGACTTAAGTATTTAGAAAGCCTAGGAAGAGTTACCATTAGTTTAAAATCAAAGAATGTTTCAATTCATATAGTGAGAGTTAAGACAGGTTTTAGCAGGGAAGTTTTCCCCTGGCTGATGGATGTTCCTTCTTTGAGGATGTAAAGATGGAGATGCTTCAGGATAGTTAACACTTAGATCTTTCCTTGGTAATTTTAGGCACAATGACTACAAAGTTGTATCTCCTGCCTTACGAGCTGTTGGGAACATTGTCACGGGAGATGATATCCAGACGCAGGTATGGATTCATCTTCTCATGTGTTGTACTGCAATTCATCTTTGTGTTGTGGTAACCTGTTCACAAAAAGCTGCTCTTGTTCCTTTTGAAGTTTGAAGGTGAAGGATTGATGACACTAGTTGCCTCAAAACATGGTTTTCATAATTTTTCTGTTCAACCCTGAACTGTTGGTGATTCTTATATAGCTATGTCTGGGATTTGTATATAGCTGTGCAATACCATTCGAGGGTTGGTTTTGTTTTGTTTTGTTCTTCTGGTTAGTTTAAAGCAGCTCTGCCTCTTTTCTGAATTTTATGCTGAATGATGTAGGGCCATCATATTTGACATTGTTGACAGTCTGTGACCGAAAAAGAGTGTCTGGTCAGATTCTGGATGGTATGTAACTATGTCTGGGCACATGCTTGGACAGGCATTGGTAGGATTCACTGACTTTCACCACTGTATTAGAATTGAACAGGGAGCCAGGAAGCTTGATGCTTCAGAGGCGCTAGGTTATCATGCTGTTGCTTGGTAGGTTTTGCAAGAGACAGCAGCTCCCATCAGTTTTTAAAGTCTGTGGGAGCGAAGAGTCAGTGCCTTGCATACATGTGTTACTTGTGATCTACTGGCTTGTGGCAGTCTCTTTTTACATGTAGGGCAGAAGCTTCAGTAAAGGGCTTCTGCTGTTGTACCTTATGTTGAAGTTTTTTCCCACTTTTTTTTGCATATTCTGACACCCTTTTGTGACACTTGGTAATATGAGGAAGGAAAGTACAGAGTAGGCTACTGCTTTTCAAACTTTACTGGCTCTTGGCCACCATCTCTGTTTACAAACTAAAAAGCATGCCAGTGTGGTGCAGAGCTGTCTGACAAACGCCCAATGAAATTGGATTGAAGTCACAGGCTCAAAGAAGCTGCTGTGGTGGGCTGTCTAAAGCTGATGGCAGAAATGGGATCAAAAAGTGGTAACAGCTGCAAACAGAGATGTGTGCAGTGGAGGCAGTGAAATGGAGACCCAGGAGGCAGCAGTAGCAGTTAGAAGTGTGAGATGATGTGAAGAGTTCGGAGAAAGATGCTTTCAGTGAGGTGTAGATGCACAAAACTTGTGATTCCCCATTCAAAGCATTAAATTACTTCTTCCATGTAAATAATGCTGAAGTTAAAATCCAGGTTCCTAACCTTGAAGCTTCTTTCAGTGCTTATTTTTTGATTTGTATAAAAGTATCCTTTGGAATTTTGTAGTTCTGTGACAATGAGATTAGAGACAAAGATGAGTTAGCAGCAGCAGGACACTTCGAATATCTTATCACTAGTGCTGGAGGGGGTTAACATGATTTTTTGATTGTTGCAATATTTTTTCAGTAGCCAAATTGCATGGGTTTTCTTGTATTTTCTCAGTGGCTTTTGATTTGCAGATCACTCATAAGAATGAGATTCATTTTCTGATTTCATAGTTTCATTAAAAAAAAAACACAAGGGATTACTAAATTACATGTAATGCAGGTCATTAAATACTGCCTAAATCTTAGATTTCAAATCAAGAAAATGTTTAAAGATTTGTTGCACGCAATTTTTTTTTAAGAGGAACATACCGTAAGCATTCCTAAAATTCTAGAGAACTGCTTAAGTAGGGTAGTTTGGTATTCCTGCCCGCAGGTTGTGCTGTATTCTAAGGACGGGTCCAGAATACATATAAAAATCTTTCATCGGGTGTGTGAGGGAGAAGGAAGAACTCAGTTTTGACGCTTGGTATGTTTCTGAATATGCCAGTAACATACAAGACAGTTGCCTGAAAACCTCTCTGTACAGCCACAGAGCACAAACCTGCTTTTGCTTTGTTTCATTTCCAATACTTTACAACTGCCAGTGCTTGGAGATGGCCAAAACCATAGAAGGTATGTGTGAGGGAAAAAGAAATCTTTTCTGTCCCAGTATATCTTTGATAAAATCCTGAACCATAACCTTTGCTATTTTTAATCTTAATTTGGAATGGACGGGTTTTAGGAGTATGTGTGGAGAGAGAGAGAGAGAGGTGAGCAAGGGAATTCAGATTCCAAGATCAGAAGTCATCATGAGGATTCAGTTTGACTCTCTCATCCTTCTGACCTCCACAAAGGGACTAAAAAATTGCTCATAAAATTCTGTACCACACTGTCTTTCTAAGCTGCCTGCTTTTACCATGCAAGGCAAAACTGCCATGCTTCTTAGCAATATTTTATTTACTTGTAAGAAGTAGCAATTTAATAAAAAAAAATTCTTTGATTTTTCACTCATTGAAGCTTGTTATGCCCTTTCAGAGGGTCAAAAAGCACATTGCTATCAAACATTACATGATCAAGTGTTCCATCTTGTAACATACCTGTTCTGGGGCATTTTCTCTTTTTCTTTAGGCACTTAAAGTCTTTATTTTGGAAATGCAGATTTTCTTGCAACTTTTCTGCTCTATACATTTGCAATTTTTAACAATTTTTTAATAAGTTACACGTTCATACTGTCATTGGACACAACACTGGCAACAGTCTTCCCCACTGTGCCAGCTAATGCAGAAAGCAGAAGTAGTTGGAGCTTCCAGGTATACAAAAATATAGAAAACAAGAATACAGGAAAATCCTGTCATCTTAATTTTGTTTGGTTGTAATGGGCTTAGTATCTTTTTGTATTCAGGTCACACTGAAATCATAATGAAGGTGTTATCTCTTATCTGAATTACTCAGTTGTTTTGCTCATTAGCTTTCCTACATAGAAAATGCAAACATTTATTTTTTAGTTCTTGCTCTGTTTTGTTTTGTTTTGTGTGTGGTTTTTTTTTTTTTGTGGTGGTGGTTTTTTTTTCCCTTAACTTTATGGGATCATCTGATCGGGTATGTTTTACGGATATTCAAGATACCGTATTCCTTGTTCCTGTGATTCTTTATCCTAGATTTCCTCTAACGTGTGGTTTATTTTTATTTCTTTTGTATTCAGGTAATTCTGAATTGTTCAGCCCTGCAGAGTTTACTGCACTTGCTAAGCAGCCCAAAAGAATCTATCAAAAAGGAAGCATGCTGGACAATATCTAATATAACAGCTGGAAACAGAGCCCAGATCCAGGTAACCTTTTCAGCTATGATCTTACCTTGCAGGCTAGAAGAAACACATGTTGGGCAATGCACTGGTTTTTGTGTATAAAGTGCGTATTTGTGTGTATACACAGTCACAGATATGTAATTACATATAAGGAAAAGTATATTGTAGGCTCTGTGGATAATTAGAATACTTCAGTGGCCCAGTCATCTCTCAAATTCAAATTAAAATTATTTAATTTTATAATCATCTACAGATTATAAGGGAGGAGAGACAGTCATGCAAGAGAATGACAAAATGAGGCTAAGCTCAAAAAAAACGCTTGTTTTAAATAATTTCCTTCATGCTTTTGACAGTCATTGAGATACAGAAATGCTTAAGTAAGAAAGGAATATGCTACAAACTTTGAGAATCAAATAACTTTACAAGTTTTTTAATTTCACCACCAGATCTGGACATCTGCATTGTAAGCTACTTTATTCCTGATCATATTTTCTTATAATTCCTGATCCAGGCAGTTGTACTTAGCTAAATCTAAAATTGCCTTTTATTAAACTGAACGGTAATCGAGGACATCTAACATACTGTGTTGGGATTTGTCCTTACTAATGATGCTAAATTTTGTAATCCCTTCATGTCAAGTGATAGCACACAGAAGCAAATGAAAGCGTCTTGTGTCAGTCTTTAGAATTTGGCCTCCAAAAAACCACATCTTTGTTCTGAGTCTGGACTTAGTGTCAGCCATCAGGAAGAAGTCCCAGGACTTGTCTCCAGATGGTGTAAATGAGAGATTAACCATCTCCTCCCCAGAGAAAGTTTTTTTCTTTGACTAGTTAAAGAACAAACTGCTCAATATTCCTCCCTCCATCCTTCCCCCCTCCAGTTAGAGTGTTTTCAGAACAGCTATACTAGGGGAGTTTTTCCTTGGCTTTCAAGAACAATTCCTCATTCCTTCTATTTTTCAGAAGTGATGGAGAAACAGATTATAGTGAAACCAGGCTTTATCTGGTAAATATGTAAGGTTCCCATCAAGGCAGTTGAATGAAAATCTCCTCATGTAAATCAAATGTAATTCTTCTGAAGTTATGTTTCTCAATGCTCTTCTCCCTCACTGGATACACAGAGTATTTTCAGAGATTGCAGAGGATATGTGGAAGTCCAGTTGGAGATACCTGTTCTTTGAGGAATAGAAATAAATAGCAGAAGTATTGGGCATTAGGAGTATGTGTCTCACTCATTAGTAACCAGGCAGAAACAGTGCATGTTCATGCAGAAGGTAAACCAAATCTTTTACCTTGGCAAGAGGTCAAGGAGTACTTTCTTTCTTCCATATCCTTTTCCTTGGAAGGCAGCCTGACACTTGCTAGTCTTGTATCTGATGGCTCTGGATTGTTCATTCCATATGATCAGAATGAGAATGAAGTGGTTAACCCTCTTCATCCAAGGGATGGAATTACTTGTCTTTCACAGAAAACTTGCAGGTGATTGTAGAAAGGCTGTATGTTTTTCCTGAGGAAAAAGCGTATAACATCCTTTGCAGGTAATTCTTGCAATCTTTTGGTTATATGTTCTCCCTTACAAAGAACACTCAGCTGCTGAAGGGGCAGCGTAAAGTCTTAATGCCTGGAATGAGGTCTTCATCTTCATCTTGGAAAGCACAGGAAATACATTTAGTAGTTTTGTGGACGATAACTCAGTCTCTGCTAAGCTTCCTGGAATGAAGAGTGAATTCTCATCTAACTTAAGAGATGCTTCTATTAGGAAATGAGTAGGCAAGAAAACTTATGAAGATGGAAAGGTGTGTAGGTCCTTCTTGTCAGATGTACGGATGCGACTAAGATGGAAGTGGAACTATGAGCAAAGAAACCTCCTACAGTTGTATTTGCTCCGGCTTTCTCAGTCCAGATTTTACTTTTACCACCGAAGATCTTGTTTTTTGTCAGATACAGAGAACAATATGGTTACTTAATCTAACCTTGGCAGAGCTCCAAGAATTTAGATTCTGCCTTTATTGTGGCTTGTGTGTTAATCTGTGGATTAGCTAAATTTCCAACAAAAAGTGCTGTGTAAAATCAGCAACTGTATCACTGTTTTTTTTCCTGCATCAGCAATTGTAATTATTGTGCAATTGGTAGTGCAGAGAAGGTAGTTACTACTGCTTGTACTAAGGTGAAAATGTTTTTGCCTTTGCTTTTCTTGCAGTGAAGAATCTTTTGGTTGCTTTATCCATGCTGCTATGACCTTAGAGACAGGGAGGAGCAGTATTTTCTCTCTAGAAGGCCATTTCTGCTTTTCCTGGGAAGTCTAAGAGTATATTCTGGGGAACAATCCAGCTCAATACATTTTCTTAACTTTGTGTTTTTTCCCAACTCTCTTAAGAGTTGCTTCAGGATGCACAATCGTATAGGAATGTTGCGAACATAAGAAAAAGAAGAGCTTGAGAAAATCAGATATCTGTACAAATCATTCCATAAGGAAGGAAGTATTGGAAGTGGCAAGAGAAAGTAAAGTTTGCGATTAGAGCATTTTTTCAAAACTTTAGGATCTCTGTTTTCATATTCTTGATCTACTGAAGACACAGTTGTGAAGAGTTCTAGAGGTAACTTAAATTCTAGTGCACCAGAAGCTATTTCAATAATGTATTAACTTCTGCGACTTCTACATAAGTATTCACTGTACCACGTCATCCTGTTCAAGTGAAGCAGTAAGTGCCTGTCCTTGTTTGCACAGTATTCTTACACCTGGTATCCACTACTCAGACATGTGAAAAATAAGGCTTTAGGTGGAGACTCTCAACTATACCCTTGGTAATCCTCTGTCTTCTAAACTGTTGTCACATCTTTATTTGAAAACAAGTAAGGATAAAATAATCTGTCCTTCGTTAAAACAGAATTTACCTAATCTAGCTGAACAGATTCATTAGGTACATCTATGCGTGTGTGTTTAATAGTTTTTAAAGGCTTTGGTGTGTCTTACCACCAGTTCAGATCAGCCCCCTTTCTGCTGAGAACTGCTTTGTGACTTGGAAAGAAGAGGTCGGAAGGCAGGGAGGGGGGAAATTAATGCTATGAGCCATGAATATTGCAGCTTCATTTCTAGCAGGAGATTCTTTAGAAGTACAAAAACCCCCTTAACTCTGCATGGAAAAATAGTTATGGTTGTGTGGGCAGCAGCTTGCTTTCTAGGATTCTTACATCAGGAAGAAAACAGTGTCAACTAAATCACCAAAATACATGTAGATTTAAAAGAATCCAGCTTAAGACAGTTTAGGATATGTCATAGAGAAAGATGGAAGCATGTTGATGTCTTACTCAAGTCCAGGGAAGAAATGTGAGAAGCAGCTTCTCAGAAGTGAAAGCTATAGTTCATTTAAGAATCCCTCAGGCCTCACTCAGAGTAATTGAGCTGCCTTCGAACTCGGAACACGCACAGGCTATATATAGTGAAACACTGACTGCCCTAAGTGTGTACTCAATTTAATACATACTGGCAGTTATAAAAATGAGATTGAAAAAATAGTGTTTCTTATTCTGAGCAGGAGATGACTATCCTGGTAATTATGACATTGCAAATAAGTCCATCACGAGGCTTAGATTTTTTGGAACTACAGGAGGAGGCCTGTTAGAGGAAAGTTGTGAAGTAAAGGAATGTTTACAACATGCTTGATCGGAGATCTTGAGGCCACTGATTCTTGGAAGTAAAACTGGCAGTTGAAGGTGTAATTGTAATGATTATCTCCTGTTGAAAGGAAAGTCTCATCACAGATGTGTAACAAATGCTAGAAAGGCTCTAATTCTTTAGTTTCATGTCTCAACCTAGAGAAAGTCATGTGAGGTAGAAGGTGTGATGAAACTTCCTTTCAGCTCCAGAGATGGTGGGTCTGGTTTTCTCAGAAAACTCCTTCTCTGAGGTATAATATCAGACGACTCCTACTCAACGTCAAAATCATTGTAACATTTGAGCTGAAAAACACTTTCTGAAATTGGAAAATCCTGTTTAGTAAGGTGTTTCTTGACGACAGTCATATGCTAAAATGGAGAATAAAAGCCTAGTCTGTTTTCAGTAGCTGTGAGGACAAAGGATAGTTCTCATCTGGGAAGAATACGTGATTTAACTAAGTTCATAGATGAACCTATTTCATCTGTGAGTGGAGGTTTTTTTTTTCTTTCTCTAAATTAATTTAACATTGTGATGAATTAAAACATTATTTCTTGAGAACTGGTCTTGCTTACAGAAGGAATTCTAAAATACTAGATGCAGCTCTAAACTAAATTTATTCATTTTGAACATGCACAATCTTTAGCCAGAAATCAGGCAATAATAATTTCAGCACATGGTAACTTTTTTCCCTGAAAATTAAAAGTCTGCCTGGCATAGTAAACCGCATTATTGTAAGTTACCAGCTGAACTAACTAGTGGGTTGTTGCTCCAGAGCAGTCAGGATTTTAGAATACTATGAAAACTTTGGGTAGTGCTCAAGCCATAATCTCACAATCCCTTTTGCACTCCAAGAAGAAAATGACATATTTTGGCAAATCTAATAGGTATTTTACCTAACCAATATTAACAGACAGAGCTATATTTAGTGTTGTTTAAGATTGCATTGGGTTACACTCTCGCCATCCACCCACTCTGAAGTATAGAAATACAAAGTTAGAGGGAAGGACTTCTATATTCATTTCCACTTTCATACTGCCTGCAATGCTGTTTGGTGGCACGCTCTAAAGGCTTTCACTGCCATTTCTAAAAGATAAGACAACAGCCTATCACAATTAGATTTGCACTCAAACACAATCAAGTAAACCCGTTCTAGTGTTAAGGCGATGTAAGTTAACATGCATGAAATGTGTGCAAGTCAGTGCTGAACTTTCTTTTGTAGCTACTGTTAAAACACAGGAGGTTTGGTTTTTTTTTCCCCGCCAAAGGTGGAAGTGAAAGCCTTCAGAGTGTGTTATCAACAGTGCCTAGGCAACAGAAAAGCATGGTGGAATACAGCAGTCTTTCCCCTCTTTATTTCTGTGCTTTTAAGGTTTGGGTTGGATGTGTGTATCCTGATGCAGTCGTGATTGTCACTAAGTATAGTTTTTGTTTGTTAATTTCCTAGTTTGTATACAGCTTTGCTGTACTTCAGTGGATAGCTTCCCCAGTCAGGGAGAAGGGGAACTACATCTTCCTGGGAGTCAGAAGGAGAACTGCACAGCTGAAGCTAAATCCTGACTGTCGACCCTTCTGAAGGGTATGAAAGGCTATCACACACCCCAGGAAATGTTCTGTGACTTAACTTCGCAACCTGTTGAAAAGCTATGAAAGGCAGTACATCAGACACAATCTTCTGTATCTGACAGTGAAGACATCATAGGAGTTCTCTCCTGTTAACAGGTTAAGAAACTTACCACTTCTTTTTTCATGTACCTTAAATTCTTGCAAGAACATCTGAAAACTGGAGTATGGCTAGGCACGGTAGCAACAGGATCTGTGCTGTATTTGTCCTCCTTTAGGGTTTCCTATTCTTGCTGAAATGTGACGTGGGCAAGTGTAGCAAATGATTAATTGCCCGTCAGTTTTAAAAACTCTGGAATGAAAGTAATTGTTACAGACTGGGTTAAAGATACAAGGGAAGAATTGTCAGAGGCTCTTCTCCAAAAAGACCACAGTATTGCTGGGGACATGGAAAATGAATTACATGATTCACACAGAGTTGGGGCCTACACAGGCAAACTGTGTATCAAATTACTTCAGTATAAAGTGTGTTTAGTTTATGCTATTGTTGCACACATGGTCTAAAAACTTCACATGCTGTTTGTGGTGGCAGGACTTCAAAAAATATCTCAGTTAGGAGGAAAATATGGCATTGCTGACAAAGTCATATTTGTTTGAGCACCAGCAAAAGTCAAAGATTAGTCTGTCAGGTTAAAGTTTGTGTTTAAGTACAAAATATGTTTTCTGGCATGTGGTGAATCCCATACATCATACCACATTGAGGGCAGCAAAGCTAGAATACCTTTAATTCCTTTATTCTGCCTGCAAACTTCAGCAGTCAGCGGTGTATTTTGCCATCTTATTTTTGTAGGATGGACCCTAGAAGCTGGAGACACCTCAACAAGGTGTTGTTCGTTATAGTGCAGGTTATTCTGACAGTGGCAGCAACCTTGCATAAAGTGGCTAGCAGCTTGCTTTATACACAGTTTGGAGTGCATAGGCTTAGGTGTCTGTGTCAACAACGTAAAGGTCTACTAGAACTGAGATCTGAAGTGCTTCCTTCCTGACTCTCAGATGGCCGTGGTCTTGTACTCATGCCATCATGTTAAGTAGCTTTGGCATACAAATATTTGCTATATTATTTAAAAAGCAGTTGTAAATTCAATCAATAAACATGGTAACTGGGACACAAGTAACTGAGACACCTCTATGAACTGAAATTTTCAGCCAGGAGATCATAGCAGCCAGGCTATATTCACAGCTGCCAGCTAGTGGTGACTGTAATCTTGAGTTGTTAAAGGTAATGAGAGAGCTTGCAGGAGCAGGAAAGCAGTCATGCTGTAAGACTAGATTGCTTTCATGTTTATGTGATGAATCATATGTAGAGACATGATGCCAGCACTTGCATGCTAAATGTATAGGTGTACTTTTGCATACCATGAATGATTTATTTGTGGGAACTCAAAAGGGAGGAGAAGAAAATTCACTTGGTATTGACCAGCTTAAAAGACTAATTTAATACACTACTGCTGAAGACCTGTTCCCTAGCAGTGACTACAATGTATTTAATTCAACATCCATGCAGATGTAGTATAATTCTGAAAATTCACTTTTATCTGGCTTCACACTCCAAAAATTAAATACTATAAAGTGAAGAAGCTTGATTAAAATAAATAAGAAGCATAGAATGTTTCCAAGAGACAGTCAACCCTCTTGGAGGGCCACAGCACCAGGGATACCAGCTATTAAAAAAAAAATATATAAAACCCCAAAACACAATAAAGTTGACACTTCAAAAGTGAGGGCCAGATTTGCTGAAGGACCGAGCATTACCATTCAGTTCAATGTCAAATTAAAATTGAAAATTCAGAGTGCAGGTAAAATTCAAGTTCGGTTTTCTGAAAACTTGTAGTTACAAGGCAAGATGGGCTTCACTTCCAACAAATGTCAATGGATGCAGTTGGGCAAAAGTCTCAGTGTTAGTTTAATGTATTAAAGGATGAGTTCTGGATTACCTATTATGCAGAAAACAGATTTCTAATGTATTTTGAAGATACCACCTCAGTGCCTAGTAGTAGCAGCCTAAAGCCAGTGTGAATATTAGAAATCATCAGGAAAGGGATAAAAAAAAAAAAAAAACAACGAAAGGGGAATCCTTGTTCTTGTTCTAGTTTAAGTCTGCCACGTTGTCCTGTGTGTAGATCCATCGTCAGAGGATATGGTAGGAGTGGGTGGTAAGGAGGGACCATAAAATTTCAGCTGGATCCCATAGGAGGAACAACTACGTAGACTATGAGACAAGCAAAGGGAGATATGGCAGAGTTCTGTAGAAACGTGGGTGGCATCCTAGAAAGTGATTGAGAAATGATTGTTCTTTGTTTTTTGAGTAAGATCCTTGAAGGAAGAGGCATCATAGAAATTACTAGGTGCTGTGTTTAGGTCAAACAAGCAGGTATCTGCTCATACAGGTGTAGTCAAACTGGACCTTGTTGCTGCAACTGTGAATACTTGAAAAGGAGAAACAGAAAAATAAACATAACTAGAGTTTACACTTCCGTGTGCATCTGCTGTTGATTGCTGTTGGAAGCCGGATGTTGGTATGTTTTGTTCTTACATGCAAGCACAAGACTAATTTGGATTGGAAAAATTCATTTAAAACTGCTAAAAATGAGACAGGTTTTAGAGTGTGTCTTTAAGTTTTGGTTACTCTGTTGGCCTGCTATTATACTCCTTGAAAAATTCTGGTCATATTTAGAGGGCATAGAAAAATGCAAGCATTACAGCTCATCAGCAGCTCAGAATGTTTAAACATCCTTTATGGCACGTGTGAGGCAGTTGCCCACTATTTTCATGAATGGCATTTTTCATTTTTCAAGCAATAATGGAACAGGTGGCAAAGAGTAGAGATCTGCAGTAGCTTGTACATCCGTCCTTAGTTTACAACTTGATTTTTTTTAATTTCCTTTTTATTTCTTTCACAAAGTTCTTGTTGAACTGAAATACCTAAAGCGTGTTAATTTTGAGTGAAAGCTATACTTGCCTTGAGCATTTCTATATGCGCTACATTGCTGTAGTCTTCAATACGCTTCCACATGTCAGACACACACAGCATAGTAATGCTAAAAAAGTAATTTGAATTAACACTTTCTAAATCCTCATAAGTTTTAGGTACCTCATTCTGCCACAGTCCTTTAGGGTTTTGTTCTGCCTAAGGTTTGATTTTCTTCAAGGAAAAAAAAAATTCAGTAGTTTACTATTTTATCACTTAGAAGGAATTTAACTGAAAAGGAAACATTGCCTGTTTCCAAAATAACTGTGGAACCTGTTCCCATGTAAAACGTCACAGAGCTTGGAATCCTTCGGTATTCTAGTTTGCTTTCAAGAGTAACTGCTGTGGGCAAGGCTGCAAGACATGGGGTGTAAATAATAGATACTGCTGGCGCATTCTCTGTATTAATGCTTTATTGTTTCCGCCCTTGTTGAGCTTAACTGGACTTTTGAAATCTAGTGAAGATATTAAGGTTAAAGCAAGTTATTTTCTGACCTAGTTAATGTATTTTTTTAAAAACAATCTAAGCTCTGACAGTTTCAACTATTCAAAACCTTTGCTGTGTTATAGAGGGACAGTTAAGTACCTTTAACAGGGATTCATGCTAGGGTGGGGTGGTGACAGCACTTACATTGCATGCCAAGCAGTAGGAAACATAAAAATATAGTGACTGATAATCTGCTTTTCTTTTGAACCAGTCTCTTTCGGTGAAGTGCCTTATGAGAGGCTGCAGTTCACCGTGGTGTTTTAACCTGTTCTGCTTGGGTAAAGATAGTCAACTTGACTGTAAAGCAGAAAGTAAACAAGATGTCCATAGGCTTTTATACAACAGAATGAGAAACAGAAATAAATAGAAATAGAAATAAGAGCACTCACCCAAGAGATGTGAGATCTGGATTCAGTTCCTTCTGAAAAGGTTCAAATGCACATTTCTCCACTCTGAGAAGAGTAATTTTACCCACCAGTCTTTGCATTGAAGCAAAGAGTTCAAAATTGATTGAGCCAGAAGGAAAACAGTAACAATCTTCTGTGATTCTCCCTCTTGTTGCCCTCTCATTGCTAGTGCCCTTTGTTGTGGAATTCTTCTACTATTTTGCAAGTTTAAATTGAAATATTTGAAGGTAACTTTTTTTTTTCATTGAGAAGGCTCAAAGTATGTTGTTACTGCCTGCCAAGATGTGCTGACTTAGTTGCGTGCTGTCAAGTAACATACTCTGATTTTAGTACTTACTAAAGAGGTTGGTTTTAAGAAGACAGTTTCTAAGGAAATAGATCTCATGTAAAAGCTTTCTTTTGGGGAGAGTATTTAAGAAGCCATAAATAGATTTTTGACATGTTCTTTGCTAGAATAGTAAAATACTAATGCCCTCACGTATCCTATCCTAGATCTGTATCAAGCTCTTTTGGTACAAAATACTTAACATCCCTTAACACACTGGTCTTATAAAGGCTTCCACCTCAACAACGCCTTTGTATAGTACTATCTGGACTCACATAAAATGTAAGTGTAGACTGCCAAGCCCCCTTTCTCCTCTCCAGCTGGTCAGGACTGAAGTTCACTAGTGAAAAGTTGTATTCCCTTACTCTAGATCCACAAGCACACATGCACATTCATGTATCTCTTGATATCAGTGTGGGCTCTCTGCCCATCTACTGTCTGTGGCTGCTTCCTGAGCTCTCTTAACTTGCTGTACTTGGCTCCTGCTTACTGGCTAGTTCAGCCTGATTCTTGCTAGTAAACAGATGCACGCACTTGTCTCAAGCATCCCCACACTTGCAGACCCCTGGAATATCAGCATGGGCCCTCTGTCCATGCCTGGATCCTGGGCCTCCTACTTGCTGCCTAGTCCAGTTTGCCAGCAAATTACGTACTCCACAATCCTCCATTCCCACCATTGTGTTTGTGGATAATGTAATTCCCCCCATCCCATGGAGCTGGTGCCCAGGCACTTGGGTCCTGTGACATGTAGCCCCACTCCAGCTGAGGTACAGAGACCCTCACTCAACTTCACCCCAGTCCCACTAGTAGCTGGTATCTGGGCATGTGGGCTGTATGGACTGTGATCCGGCACCAGTGCTGTGACCCTCACCTGCTCCAGTTGCAGGGGCCCCTTCACCCAATGGCTGACACCAATTGCTGGCCCTGAATTCACCCTTTATGGGCACCCCAGAAATATGCTCCCTAGTCCATGGCCCCTCCAGCTACTGATGCTGAGACCCCCACCCATTCCAGTTGCAGGCCCCACAGACAGATTTCTCCTGAGGTCTGATCTGCTTGCTGGTCCAAATTCGGTCATGCTGGTCTTCTCAGTTGATAGCACCTAATGCTTACAAGCATTCACGAGGGCTAGAGAGGGAGGTTGTGTGGGAAGATAGTTAAGAAAAGATTCATTATAAAATTTTGCACAGTCCCACTTGTACACATCTTATCAGTTACAAAATCCAGGATGGCTCTCTGCAAAGCCGTGCCTCTAGTTTCTTCATTAATTAGTGACTGGAGACTTTTCCTCTTCGTGATTATCTCTCTTATCCCTTGTCTATCAGATTTGTGTCACTGTGTGTTTTATTTATTACTTTCCTGTTATTTGTATCTCCCTTTGAGCTGAAAATGTCCTTGATCTGATAACCTTAATGAAGCAGATACTTTCACAGAATTTGCCTTTACCAGTTTTGTGATGGCTTGTATTTGTAAAACAGTAGTTTAAAAATGTAATCCTAAACTCTCGCTTCTTTGAATAAACCTTATGGAAGTGTTTCGGATCTTTGTCATACGTGTGTAACTAAACTGGTTTCATTTGTGTCTTATTGGAAAAGGTTCTTTCCAGAGGAACTTTCTAGAAACTTTGAGCTGCTGACTAAATACTCCTTTGACTTACATCAGTTTGGTGGGCTAAGCAGTTAACCATACTACCGAACTATCCACTGCTTTGCCTTTTTGCCAGGAAGGGACCTATTGGTGCTTGTTTTGAGGAGTTCTTACAATACATTCTTTCTTTGCTCTGTTGTCTTACCCAGTGGAAATGTAGTATGACACACAGGCTTATGAAGTTTTTTCTCTGTTTAGGGGATCTTGATGACTTAGTGGTTTACTGACTTCATAGCTGAGTGGTTCACTACCTAGAAAAATAAGGGAAGTATGGTATTCTTTTGCTGTCAAAGTATGATTAAGTAACACATTAGATATGGCAGTCTGAACGTGTTTTGAATTCTTTTGGGATAAGCAAGACCCCGGCAATAACTAGGGTTTTGAATGTAAAACTGTAAACTGATTTTTGCCCCTTGATAAGTAACGTTTCATTGTTAAATGTGTTGTGCTGAGCATAGATATTAACTAGGTCAGGACAAGGACGTTATTTCTAATGTTTATTATAACCCTGACATGCCATGTCTTTTTTCAGACAGTCATAGATGCCCATATCTTTCCAGCTCTTATAAATATTTTGCAAACGGCTGAGTTTCGGACAAGGAAGGAAGCTGCTTGGGCAATCACAAATGCAACATCTGGAGGCTCTGCTGAACAGATCAAGTATGAAATAGTTCAAATCTTTCAATGCAATTGGGTGAATTAGTGTTTGTGCAAGAAATCAAGCTAATAACCTAGAAACTGGAAAACCTTTCTGTATGCTTCCAGTGTTTGTCTCCAGAGAGACCACATCTTTGTATTGAGTTGTGAATGAGGCATTCATTCCTTTAGGGAGAAATCAGCTTGGGGAGAATTTCAGCTGTAATACTTACTTCGTTAATTGACCCATTTCTTTTATGTGAAAAAACTAAAGGCAACTTTTAAACTCATTTTCTTGTGGTCACTGTAGAGTGTAACAAAGTGCATTAGTAGTCTGGAGAGGAATAGCTCAGCCCCTCAGTCAAGGGCATTGTGTGCATTGTTTTTCCTATTTAATTTGTACCAGTACGTTATGCTTATACGCAATTTTGTATAAAATGATAACATTATAGATATGTTAAAATAATATATTTGCTATTAATATAAAATATTTATAAATTATAGAATTATAAATGTAAGTTACAAAATTAAATTATTTCATATCTACACATATATAGGGAGATACAGAGAAGGTATTTTAAAGTTATTTTTATTGTTTCAAGATAATAGACTAGATACAAATAGATATCTATAATTTCTCCAGTTTCTCCAGTCGAGTTGATATTTTACCTGATTGTTTTGGTTCTTAGACCTTCACACTAGGTGCTTAAAGGGCTACACTAATTATGATTTACAGACAATTTACTGGGTTCCATGTGGTGTTTTTCAGGTATTTAGTAGAACTGGGATGCATCAAACCACTCTGTGACCTCCTCACAGTAATGGACTCAAAGATTGTGCAAGTAGCACTGAATGGGCTGGAGAACATCCTGAGGCTTGGAGAGCAGGAATCCAAACGCAGTGGCACTGGCATTAATCCTTACTGTGCTCTTATTGAAGAAGCATACGGTATGAGCTGTGGAAGACTCGGGCTAAATCAACGATCACGAACCCATTAGAGTTGCAGTGTAGACCCAATTCTATTAATTTCCTCATCGCTGTTATCTGAAAATTAACTGTTCTTTGACAAGTGTCCATTTACCAAAATGCTCCAAATTTTTTTACATTATCTTTGTCTGTATGTAGATTGGAGACAGTGTGTGCGGATCTGCTTAATTCTTTTGACTCTGAGGGAGCCTGCTGGGTGTCATTCAGCCTCAGTGTCTTCCCTCCACAACAGATAAAAGTTCAGGTGCACTACCCTGTTGCTCAGGTTGCAGACCTTTCCCTTCCCTCTCTGCTGCCCTGTAGAATTATGTCAGCAGCAGCATCTTCTGCGTTTGCCTTTGCTGTGCTGGAGTTCTGGCATGTACCAGCATGATTTCATCCCAGTTCTGAGGTACTGCTGCTCTTAAGGTTAGTTTCCTTGTTGATTGGCAAGTACTTACTAAGCAAAATAAAAATAGTTATCAAGAGCAGTATAGAAGAAGATAGTATTACAGAACATGGTTTCTTTAACCGTGTTTCCCTTCATGGTTACCTTGACTTCCAGGGAGGAGTTATATCAGAATAGGATTTTCTCTTGTCTGCTTCTAGGTTTTAACTTCCCTTTTCATGTCAGTGTTGCAGAAATGTCTATAGAGAATTGTTTCCTGTAGTCTTCATGCACAGTAAACGGAGCAGACAAGAAAGCGACTACGACTCCCAGTATTAGAGATTTATTAGAGTGGCTAAGACTTGGATTTCATAATAGCATCATTCCTAGGTATCAAAGGTAGTTTAGCTTGCTGTATTGTATTTTCATTTGTTTCTGACTACAAGGCCTGAGCTTGCCCATCTGCTTAATGTCGGCCCAAAAACTGGTTGCATGACTTTAACTGCATTTGTATATACATGTGATACAGATTAGGTAATGGAGTCTCCATCCTTGGAAGTTCTGAAGACTTGGCTAGATACAGCTGACCTAATCTGGTGTTGGTAGTAGTGCTGGGCTGGGCTGCAGGCTGGACTAGAAGATTACCAGAAGTCTCTTCCAGCTTGCAGTTATGTGATTGTGTACTTGTGGTCCTTGTAAACAAAGCACTGTGAACACACTTTCAGGAAACATGGTCCTAAGAGACTCTTTAGAAGAGGTCTTTGAGGCCTTGTTCTTTACATGTTCAAGCTTGTTGATTTCATTTTTGGAGTGAAAGGGTAGTGGCAGACAGAAAGTGTGGAACACATCACACAGTTACAGGGAACTTTGTAGTTCAGCCTGTTTTTCCTCGGTTGTGGAGAGTGCAAGTTCGGTAAGGGTCACCATAGAGGGACCTGTTCTTTCTGAAGGTGGGAAAGAATTGTCCTGGAACTTGATGTTCACAACAGACTGAAAAATGATCATGGGTTGTATGCTTTCACTGATCTATAGCTTTTACATCCTTCTTTTCTCTGCAGGCCTGGACAAGATTGAATTCCTGCAGAGCCATGAGAATCAAGAGATTTATCAGAAGGCCTTTGATCTGATTGAGCACTACTTTGGAACAGAGGATGAAGACAGCAGCATTGCCCCACAGGTGGATCTCAGCCAGCAACAGTACATCTTTCAGCAGTGTGAGGCTCCCATGGAAGGCTTCCAGCTCTGAGGTGCCCCCTGTGCTGTGTGCTCCTCTACCTAGCCAATCCTGTTGTCAAGCCACAAGCCACCCGTGGAGTGATTCTCTCAATGTTTTCCATAACCCTGTTTGCGCTCATTCGCTTGCCTTGTGCACATGCTCTTACATACGTCTGGAAAACTTTTGGCTCTCTGTGGCAGGATGGCCCCTCCTTGGCAAGGGGTCGCCAGAATCACCCTTCTCCTCTAGATTCTGAACCTCTCCACTGTCATCTTCGTGGAGCTGAGGCACCTTTCTATACTTCGAGATACTTCCATCTCCTACTACAGGAAAATAATCCCTCCTCCACTGGCCCCCACACTCCAGGCATCCAAGATAAGGCTGCCTTTCTCTTGTATTTGCTGCAGTGTGTGCCTGCAGTCCAGGGAGACATTCAGACTTTCTGAGAACGTACCTGAATTCATTCCCCATATTCTTCCCTGGATGCCTCCTTGGATGGCTGTGTGAAATGCGTTAGATCTTCACATGCAGTGTATCTACTTTGCTGTATGTGCGAGCTGGGGTTATTGGCATATAGAACATGTTACAAATAATGGAATAAGTTCTCCATCCCCTGCAACAACAGGCTGCAATGGACATGTTTTCTGATTCTTACGAATGCTGAACACATCTGGCTCCATCCCTTCTCAACACCAAGCTCCCAAGCTGGATTGCAGACCACTGTGGAGATTTGTATACCTTCCCAGTCTTTCCTCTCCATCCGCTAAAAAAGAGCCTGTGAATAGGTCACTCTTACCACCTCCCCAGAAATGACTTTCCAAACCAGCTTCTAGAATGGAGAAACTACCCTCACTTCTGCTTGCCAGCACGGTAGGATCCAGCTGGGCCTTCCTGAAACGTCAAGCCCTTTCTGGCTTCATGCTCCAGAGTCTGGTCCTTGATATTATAGTTATCGCTGAAAAATCCCTGTCTCTTTACATTTTTATGCAGCGTGACTTGAACAGATTTATCTTCTGAAAAATTACCTTCCGAGTACAGAAATCTTAATTTGTAGAACTTAACACAAGGAGCGTTAGATCTCCTTTTCATTTTCACAAGACAAGAGCTTCCTCTCCAGCTCACCTGATAAAATAGAGTCCTCCTGGTCAAGCCCCTTATTTAACAACTAAAAAGACACTACATTCAAAGGATAGTAATATTATACCCGGATCTGCCCGGCCTTTTCATTTCATTTTTCCGTTTTGCTGTTTACGAGACTTCAGGTGAATTAGCATGGAATGCATGGTTCCTACAGGTGACATCTGTAAGGCATCGCTGACTGCATGACAGCTGTCATCTGCAGCTGTAGACTGCCGTTCTGCTAGCAGCATGTTCTTGGCTCCGCAGCCTGCTTGGATCACAAACATCTGATGCAAAGGCCAGCCACTCCTCACTGAGTTCAGCTGAAATTGACACCAAACTCTTCACGCAACTGGGGAGATGCCACGTGATTGAAAGTGGTGGTTCCATTTCTGTAAATGCAATGGATTCTCCAGGCCGTCCGCTCCCCCCTGCATCGGGCTATGTTCTTTCAAGCCATTTTGGATGCTTGGAACACACATTTGTCCATTGTAAACATTTCAAAATCGCCACTGACAACTGCAGTGTCATGTACCTGTGGTAAATGTTAGTGGCAGAACTGTCTGCAAGATCCTCCTTATGACTCCTCTCAGTGACAAGCCACTGCAAAAGCAAAAAGAGCTCATTGGATACAGAATAATAAAAATACGCAAATCACTTGTCAAACTGCTGAAAGAAGCTAGGCAAAGGCCTGAACATCAGCTCTGTGTGACCGTTATTTAAGCAGTCTTCACTTCTGTCTGTGCTTCAGGATGGAGACTCTGACCTGTGTGGCCACTGCAGAAGCCACCTGCTGCCTCCCTAGCTAAGCCAGTTGGCCTCCACCTTCCCTCTCCCAGTTATTTTCTCTAGTGCTGCTTTGTGCTGAAGGAACATTTAGTTTACTGCACTTGATCTGTAAATGGACTTTGACTCTTTGTAATTTTAGGGGGTTAAATTTGGTGGTTAATTTAAAAAAAGCAAAAAACCCCTCAATGTTGCCTTTACATCACATATAAATAACTGTGTTTCTCTTTTCTTGAAGGGTGATAGAAGCACTGATTAGTAGCAAAATCTTGTTTTAGCTTTTGGATTTTTTTGTGCTGGATTTTTTTACGTGTAAATTTCCAATAACATGTCATTTCTATAAGATTTGTTTAAAATCATGTACCTCTTATTGGATGGTATAAAAATGCTACATATTTTGTAAACAAATCTGAGCAAAGTGTGTGTGCATATATTCTGTATATTCATATATGTATATTCTGTGTATATATACACTAGTGTGTATATATACATATATACACACACACGTATATATATACACACATGCATATGTGTGTATATATCTACATATCTATATATCTATATATCTATATATATATAAGTGTTTTCTCTTCCAGGCTAGTGAAAACAATGTGGTGCATTGGCGTTTCCCTCCCCCGTCCCCCAAGAAAATAATGACAATTGCCTCTAAATGAGTGAATTAAAAAAAGAGTACATTTAAGCTGAATGGTGTGCCTTCCTGTGTAAGGAGCCTGGCCAGTGTTTGTTACTTTTGCAGTGGATATGTGAATTCAGATCAGATAAGTATAAATCTTTAAACTTGGTATGTTTGTTTGAAGTGACAGGCTTGGTTGACACAGGTAATATTGTTGTCATATATACTTAGACTGTGTAAGGCATTTGACTGGTACTGCATAACATTTTGACTGAAAACTAAAACAATGCAAAAATCAACGTGGCACACATTAAATGGATTTAAATGTGGCTAACTCATAGGTCTCAATTTAATTTTAAATGGTTCTTAATTGAGTGTATTTCCATCAGGATCTTCCAGTAACCAGTTCTTGGCCTTGCTTTACTTAGCCTTATTAATGGGTTGAAAAGAACCAAAATTTACTTCTAATAAAGGCTGCAAATTATGTGAGTATGAAAGGGAGATCAGACTTGTGAATTATGACAGGAGCAGCTCACTGATACAGGCTGATCAGAATTACTTGGTAAACCAAGGGCAAATAAACTATTTGCATTTTAATAGAGCCAAACCTGGCGTGTAACGTTACCCATCTAATAAATAACATTCAGGCCACAGGTGAAGGACTCTGGGAGGAAAAGTGCCTCTGAATGAGTATGAGGATCATTACACGTTATCACTTGAACACTGCTTCCGAACGTGATTCTCTGTGGCTACTGTAATGCTTATACATACAAGAACAAATCTGCAGTAGAAATGGGGAATTTTTATTAACTTTATATTTGGCATTGGTGCAGCTTTTTTCACAGGAATGCTCTCAGTGTTGCTATCAGCAGATAAAAAGAGTTGCTAAAAAATTAGGAACAGCAATGGCTGTTAAAAGGTTGTAAGTTCCATTCAGATGAGAAATGAGGCATTTTTTTGAGTGACATGAGAGTAACAAGGGTTATGTCCCCTGCTAGAAACATTGAAACCAGCGTTCTCTGCTTTCCTGAAGGATGTGCTGCTGCTCAAACAGGAGCTAACTCGGGGAACACCTCTAGCTTCCACCTTTGTGAAGGTCACTCTGTGTATTAAATGATCTGGTTTTGTTTTTTGTGTAAGTGGGAAACAGCGTGGTTTCATGTGCGGAGGCTAGGCCAGGGAGCTGTTGGGGCTCTTGGGTTCTTCTCTTAGTTCTGCCTTTCGGTGTGTAGTGCCAGAAAAGTGATCTCACATATTTTCTTCTCCCCTTATCCTGAAAATGGAAGTTAGTGCATTTATTTCTGTCTGCTTGTGGAGATCCCGTCTAAGCACCTTCCAAAAACCCCACAAGCTGCTAAGGTGAAAAGATTCATGAGAACAAGAATCTCTGAGTTGTTCTCGCAGCATCAGTTAAACTGGGTGTTAGAAAAGGGAAGATGTGAGACTACCTGGAATTGTTATCTAGCGATCCTGTCCGCAGACCTGTAATGCCTTTTGAGTGTTGCATATTTGCTGGGGCAGCAAACAGGAGCTGTCATTCTTTCTGTTGGTAAAGCTCCCAGTAGGATGTGGCAGGGTAGCTCTCTTGGATTCAGGAGGATGCAACAAACGATGGGGCAGAAGGTTATTTAAAGCTCAGTAACTAAGCCAGGACCAGTGCTTGGGCTTCCTGGGAAGACACTACACACACAAACAACCCTTTGAAGGAACCGCTGCCTAGAGACTTCAGCCAGTTCTTAAATTCCTGCATTGGTTCCTTGATGCAAACCAACTACTGGTGGCCAAAGTCCCTTCATTTAGTGTTAAGGGAAGGGAAGGAGGCAGTGATCCCGGAAAACCCCCATGTTCTCAAACCTGCGTTTCTGTAACTATCAGCACTGAGAGTCTTAAGAACCAAGTCCCACCACCCAGTCCTAAATGTGACAGTGCTCCTGGTGATGCACCTCTGTGCTTCCCTGAGGATTTCCAGAACCACTGTTGTACCTCTGTGCCAGCTTTAAGTAATTCCCATATTTTCCAGCATGGTTTCTTTGCTTCTGGGGTTGCCATAACACATTGTTCATACTTCCCCATGACTATTTTAGCCAGTAGACATGAAAGTCTTTCTTCAGATGCCTGAGTCTTGCTAGGAAAATAAACAGGACCTTTTTCTGGACTGCTGTGGCCATGTCCGTAGGGTTCTTGCATGCTCTTCTAAGGTGGTGTTCAAGCTGTCAGATTGATCATTGCACTGGGAGGTTTCAGTTGCCTCTGGAATAGGTGCAGCAACGTGGCATATGGTACAGGATTGATAATTTGACTTTTCTGAATAAATGTGAATGGTGGTGCAGACCAAGACAAAGGGGAGAACTGTTCAAGGGCTTAGTATGTTCCCCTCGATCAGGCATTGTTAAAAGGCTGTAGGTTAAAGCTATGAGCTAATCAGGTGATCTGAGGTATATTACGAAGTTCTCCAGTCAGCTAGACTGGCTGCTTAGGCCAGAAATGTGTGGGAGGTTTTTTAACCATTGTCTGTGTTTGGAGATGCTTTCTTGGAAATCATCACACTAGGAAAGAGATTATTTCTTTCACTGCCCCTCGGAGAAAGACATACATCATTTTTCTAGTGCCCAACTGCTTGCAAAAAAAATACTGCAACGGAGACAGCACAAGGCCCAATGACTTAAACTTTTATTTGAGACTCTGGAGTCTATGTGGAAGACAAAAGAAAACACAAATGTGCACAGCGATGCACAGGTTTTATGGTAGATACTGAAATGGTGGAGATACCAGAGTGATAGAAGGAAAGGGTGTATGACTTCTACAGGCACCTTCTGTCAAATCACCTGACCAGAGTTCATTTTTATAGTAAATGGCATAAAACTTATAGAAATTCAAGGAAAATGAAAAACTGGTGACCGTTGCTGCTCTGGGGTATTGCTCTCTAAGAGGTATTTTACATATTTTTATCTGAAGTACTTTACCAGCTGGGTGAGTCCACAGAGTTATATTTCCAAAACTAGAAGAGGTACCTGCCAGTTCTGTTCAGAGTGCGCTCGGAGGAGAGGTGCAGGGTTTTAAGCTCTGCCATCACCAAGCATACATCAAATCACAAGTTTCTTTTCATGGTAGCCTGAAATACTGTGTGAAGTGTGTGTTCTCCTTTTTGGCCTCACTTAATACGTAAGCGAGCACAGGCACAGTCTGGGAAGATTTTTTGGTTCCCACCTGTGTGCTTACTAGCGTGGCAAAGAACCAGAGCTGTTGTGAAAGATCTGCTCACATACCTGCAGTGGGATTAAGCATGACGTACGTTCAGTGCTGAGTGGACCGATCTGTGGAAGCCTGCTCTGTTTGATTGACAGCATACTTGCAACAATTGCCTTACAGAGAATCTGATAACAAGTTGTAGCATCATCTGAAGGTTGTAACTTCTGTGGTGGAATGACTGCACAGCTTGTTTGATTGGTTACATCTCATCAATATGAGTGGTACCTAGAAATGCAATTCATAAAAACGTGAACTGCAGCAGTTATTTTCTAGTTCTAGAGGAAAGGACAAAGTACTAGAGAGGACTACACTAGATACCTTATTGCTTCTCTTTTCTGGGTATAAAGATTTACCCTGCATTTTTTAGTAGGGCTTTTTTCAGCAATAGTGCTGATTTTCAGTAGTACAAGAAAAATAATCAGGACAAAGTTTCAAAAAAAAAAAAAAAATCTGCCTCCCACTATCAGGAAGTTCACAAACTGTATCTGTCAAACACAGGTGCCTCTCCTGTTTGTGGTGTCCCCAGTGGCCAGTTAGCAGGCAGTGCTGGGAAGTAACGCGGTTTCAAACAGCCCTGACAGTCCCAGTCCAAGTTTCCTTCCAAACAGAGAGGAGGACGAAAAACACTGGTCTCCAGTTGCTGCAAGCTGTTCAGCATGAACAGTGTGTGACTCTTCTGGGATTAATGCCAGAAATAAATAGGACTGTTGGGAGTTGCTCTGTGCAGGTGTTACTGGGTCTGCTGCTTCTAAAACTTGAGGCAGATGATCTTTTAAGTTAGCTAGTATCAGGGAAGCACAGATGACAATTTAAAGGGGGGAAAAATGCAAGTAAATCTAAGTGAGGTTTGGAAAAAAGAGCTCAGCAGCAGAGACCAGCAATGTCTGATTGACCTTCTCATACTCCCATACCTCTAAATACTAAATCTGATAGCATAGGTTGAAGCTGTTGCTCACTATTCCTCAAAATACTCATCTGTATTCTCTTAGCTTGGATGTTCTCTCATCTCACTACCAGCTCTGGTGTAAAAATCTGTTAGGTTGTCATCTGCAACACACTGGCTCTCTGGAATGCCATTTCGCTATCACTCCCCCTCCGCTTTTTTACCAAAGGCAGGCAGTTCTCCACAGAAAGTAATCCTCCACTTTAACAAATGCAGCCAGAATATATTGGACCTAGAACAGGTAAGAACTTCTGATCATTTTGAAGATGTTAATGCAGATCACACAATTATTCTTCACTCAAAGGCTCCCCTAATAATTGTTCTCTCTTACACAGAGGAACATACGGAATATTTTAAGCAGCCTGTAACTATACAGTACATACAGCACCACTCTACCTGAAGGTACCTGAAATAGTCACGGATAGTGGATGACTGCCCAGCAAAGGTGTTTTGTTTGTTACAAGTATGGCTGTACAACTGGAAGCCAAATGGGCTATCCCTTTGTGTCGCAGTTACTGTCTCATGTGTGGTAAATAAGAGCATGAGACTTCGTAAAGCAGCTTGGTACCACGAATGCAGGTGCAGCTCCTGCAGTCTTCTAAAAACCGCTTAGTCTTGTGCATAGCACATGTGGGAAACAACTGTTCTATCCAGTTTGCTCACTTGTCCTGTTCCACTAAACCTGAAGAAGAGAGTTTGGACAAAATGGGAGGTTGTCAGGAAAAGAAAATAGGTATTTCTGTTTTTAATGATTACGGGATAATGTATTAATTCTTTCTTGAATGTGACGGTAGAGAACTAACACAGGAAAGATGCGACTAGATCCTCCTTCCAGTGCTGAAAGGGACATCAGCTTTTCTTCCCCAGTCCTTCGTTTCTTCATTTCCTTCTAAGGTTTAGCAGATGTATTCTGAGTAGCTTCCTCTCTCCACTGAGCTTTCTTCTCTAAGTTTACGCTTGTAAGGGATTCACGCCTTTTTATAGCCTACAACATGAAAGCAAGAGCAGAAAGCATCACCTGAAGGATCACAGAGATGAAATGTGAATCAGTAGCTTACAAAATATCTGGCCTATCCTTACCAAGGTGCAGTTCTGTCAGCTTTAATGCCAGAAAGAGAGAGGGTTAAAACAACCAGAGACCATTGTGGCTTAAACTCATTACTTCTCTGGGAATAAATTAATCTTTTGCTAATGGCACAGGCGAATGTATTCTGTGCTTCTGGTCAATATTTAATACTAATCTCTGGTCTTCATAAGTCAGAGGTCCTGGCAACAAATCAAAAGTTAAACATAATAGATTTCCAGCTGCTGTGAAAACAAGGGTCCCAAAGCAGCTGTCCTCTCTTTCCGGTATTTGCATTCATAATACTCCAATGTAAGAGGAAAATATTCTGGTAACTGTCAATGTTTGATCTCTTCTGCTAAAGCCAGGGAAAAAACCTTTCCACTGTTTTGTTTCAGTGCGGCATCCTTTTCATTTTCATAGGTGAATGCTGACTGAAATGTCACATGACACTTCAGTAGTTCACAGTGCTGGGGTTGAGACTCTGTTACTAGTTTTACGGTTTCTCTAGAACACTTAGTAGTCTACAGAAACAAGACCTGAACGTTGTCCTCAGAAGAACTGCTTCAGAGAAAGGCAGCATGCCAGTAAGGTTCTGCCCATGTAGGTGCTTTAAGCTCAGGGTTTTCTGCTTCCCGTCATCCTTAAAAGAATGTAGTGGACTGTGTTTCTGTGACCACTGTGCTTTTTATTAAAAGCAACACGACAATGAGCTGCACAGATTACACTCGCGTTCCTTGACTTTGATGAGACTGATGCTGCTGAGAGACTTTAGCTTGGCTTCAGTACACAAAAAGCACGCCTTGCTTCTTTACAGAAATACCACAAAGTTAATAGTTCACCAACTATGTTAAAAACCACATAAAATTAAAGCATGACTAACCTTCGCTGCACGTGGAATCTTAAACTTTACTCTTGCTTTCTTCATACGATGCAAATTAAATCACAGACCTAGTTCTGCCATAACGCTGAACTTCTTTGATACCTTGCCAAATTCTATGCAAGTGAAGGGTGCTCAGCATCTACAGGACTTGGGAGATTTTCTATGAAATAATTTTTTGATTCAACAAACAATAATAATCTGAGAAGTTGTTCCATCCACACTGAAGGAGGACTATTTTTCAATGCAATTAAAGGGCACAGAATTATTACTGACCATCCCTCCAGTGTTTAAAAAGAGTTTTGAGAATTCTCAAGTCTGTTTGTTTGTGGAGAAACATACTCATTTGCTGTTGCCATTATATTGATTCTACAAGTGTTGCAGTGTGCAGAAAGCCTTTTGTAAATAGGTCCAGTGAACCGTGTGGACCATGGCCCAAGGAGCATTTACCTGCCTACCAGATCCACAGAACAGAAGGTGCTCTTTCCTTTCAAACTCTCGCAGCCCGTCAGCAAAATTAAGGAGTTAAAACAGCACAAGCTAAAACTAAGTATTGCGCCGAGAGAAAATATTTTTTTTCTTTTAAAGGAAGCATATGCAGTCTAATAGTGACACCACCCCTTCTGACTTGGGAATTAATTAAGGGTCTCTTCTGGGGCACTAGGAGGACTAATTTTTAATTTTTGCTCATTGATAAAATGAAAAATCCCAGAACAAAACAGTACTAACCAATCCATAGGAGGAACTGAGGAGTTTATGTGAAGATTGATTTGCACTCACCACCCAAAAATCTGTGCTTACCTGCTTCCCTCTAATCACCATGATTATGCATCCCAGTATTGTCAAGGCAATCATTGCATAGCTGAACTTCACACGCAGCGTGGTCTTTGCTGCTCTGATTGTTTCAATCCTCAAGAGAGAATAATAAAAGACTCATTATCAAAGACCCAAATAAATAATTTGGCTAATTGCTTGATTTCTCCTAGCATGCTATTTATGTAATCTTGTATAATGCTAACCATACTTGGCTCTTATCACAAAAGGGTTTTACAAGAATGGGAAAGGCTGATCCCCAGCTACCTTGGGAGATGTGCGGTCACAACGGAATTCCTCTCAAAGTCAGAAACAAACCCAACATTTTTAACTTTCAGTTATTGTTAAGAGACAGTAACTGCCTTTCTAGACCACTTGACTGCAACACAGAGGAGGAAGGCTGCAGTATTTAAGTGTTCACTATGGGGGAGAACAGGAAAAGGAGAGGGATGCATTTACTAATACTACTCTACTACGGGATTTGATAGTGCTATAGATTACACACTGGCTGCTGAATGTAGTACGCGTCAGAAATTTTGAATAGGACTTGGTAAAAGACCAGCAGTTACCACTTCCCTCCTGCTAGCGTAAAGAGTCTTAAGGTAGTCTGTTTTCCTAAGAAACTAAGCTTGTAAGCTTTCCAACATTAGCTCTGGACAGAGGATTACTTTAATTTTTTTTTTTTAATTTCAGCCACACCAGTAGCTATATAACTCCTTTGGGAAACCTGTTGCCTAGTCTGCTGTTATCTTTTAAAACCCACAAACCTTCCCCAAGAAGCTGGGTTAAACGCTGAATATCCTTCTACTCAAATGACATCTCAGTTACAGCAAATTCAAAATTTGTGTTAGAGACACCAATGCAAGTAGGGCCAATGAAACATAATGCTTTTAGATGTTCTTTCCACAACAGCCAAAGACCTATACCCTATATATTTAATTCTCCCTGCAGAATTCAGAGCAGATGACTCCCTTCTCAAGGGGGTCTAATATTCTCACTGATTAAATTGGGCATATTATAAAATTACAAATGACAATGAGAGCATCAACATCATGTAATGAAAGAATAAATGCATCAAACTAGGTGCTTATACCTCAAAACTAACATGAATAGTGGATTTAAGGGAACTGGGAAACGATCACTGTACACAAACATGAGTCAATATGGCACCTTTTACCACATTTTGACCCTTACACTTGGAGGAAAAAAGATACCGAAGGATCTGCGATAGTTCAACATGGTAAATCACATAGGGCCTGAGAACTGATGAGAGTTTTGTTCTTGTTTTTGAAGATGATGGCAAGAGTGATTTGATCACTGTTTCAGAGTATTAGATCTGAGTACAAGATTTATGATCATAGGGAACATGTCTATACACCAGATTATTTGTTTTTGCTAATAATCTGTGATGAACAACTTGGGTGCAGGTGGCAGTAAAGATTGCATTTTAAATCAATTCAGTGGCTAAGATTAACATTTATTTAATAAATGAGTTACTTCTGATCACCACATCTCATGAGATTACTGAGTTGTATCACAAACCCTTGCAACCCACTCTTAATTCAGCTTAGAACAGGCAAATAAGATTTTTCGCTTTTATAGTTCTCAATCATATTCTCCGCTTTGGCTGAACTATTTGCTTAAATAAAAACAAGAATTCCCTATGCACTTGCAAAAATGGTCAGCTTTTATCAGAACTTGGTTTGTCCTTTCAATAAACCATTGAAATGACTTCAAGCACTCCGCTGTTTCCTTAAAAACACTCCTAACAAGTGTCTGGTATGCAAAAATATGTCAACTGACATAATTTAGTAAGTTTTAATAATTTACGCCTTTATGTATTTCAAATGCGATTTTAAGAAAAATGATTCAATACAAAATTGAAAAATTCATTTTCAACAATAGTTATCCATTGTGATACATTTAGAAAAATCTTAAGGTACGAGTGGATTTTCAGTTCCGATACTGTGCACGCAAGCAAATGGAGTACCTTTAGAGGGCAGCTACATAGTTTGCTTACCCAAGTAGTACAAGATTTACTGTATCTTTTTAATTTAAATAAATGCATATATTTAGAAGCATTACAAGCATGTTTTAAAAGATAACTATACTACCATGAGGCATGTTTTTTAAACTAATAGTTGCCTGTTGTTAAGTTTGATCTTAATTTTAGATAGGCAAACTAGAACATCAGGTTTTATTTTCTACTTTTCACACAGGGTGAAGCATTCACATTTGGACTCCACCAGCAACAGGGAAATTTTGACTATGTATTTTTTGTTAGGGAGCCTTTCCACTGTTTCTTAGTTTAAATTCCAAGAGTAAGGAAAGTTGGCCCATGCCCTCCAGACTTTCATTAATAAATATTTTAAATGAGTTTCAGTTATTTTACAGCTGTGTCATGCAGGTTTCACACAATGGGAGACTGACATATAAAGAAAAACATTAGAAAAAGCTCACATTGATATTTGCAAAAAGCTTTTTTGATTGGGGGAGAAGAGTGAAAATTAACTCATTTGTGACGTTTTCCTAATAAAACAAGTGATAGATGCTGGTCATTCCTTCGGAAAAAAAAGCAAAAGGGGTGTATTATCTCAGCAATATGGAATAGTTCAGGTCATCTCATCTACAAGACGACACACCAGACACAAGCAGCATAAGATTTTTTCAGCTGCGAAAACCCATTCCTCTTAAGAAAAGTTATTCTAGGGTTGCATTCAAGTAACTTATTCCTGCATAGACAACGTCTCTTTTACAGCTTCAAAAATGGCACTTACGAGACAGTCTCTGGTATATCCTCTGTTTTTTTGAAATGGCCTGCCCACAACAAAAATCTCTTCTCCCAGTCTGTAGGCTTGTGTCCTGGCACCCTCAAGGGAGGCTGACCTAAAAAAGCCCAACAAAACACACAAAAAACCAAACAAACCAACCAACCACCAAAACCAATAGTCGGAGCAGCTGAATCGCCACAGCTGTAATGAAACCAGATAGGGTGAGCAATACAGAATTTTAAGTATGATTGCTAGAGTTGGTTAGGGAACAAAAAGTATATCAGAGTCAGATTAACAAACCTGTATGTATGGATTAAACTGAGGCCTTGTAAGGAAAAGCCAAATCTTGCCCAAGACCTCTATATCTGCAGCTCTAAATTTTCGGAACCTGCTCCAGCATCTAAGCCTTCTAAGCTGCTGTGGTATTATAGTTTTCAGGTTACATTTTAAGTAGTGTAAAAAATAAAATAAACAATGAAATGGAACTTCTACAGAAAAGGCAGTATGCCACACCATTGCATCACAGAATGTTAACTTTACCAGAGAGTGTAAGATTTTATCTTATCTGGAGTTATAAACAAACAGATGACTGTAGGCAAAGATTAGACCCTTTATTTTCAGTTGAGTCTTTCAAACTCCATATAAAAAAGTATTCAGAATGTAACAGGGAAAGGTGTCCACACATAACGTAACATTACAATCTAGCAAACAGGGTGCAAAGATAGACAGCTTCCCCCCCCCCCCCC
>Ga0065711_1026831_pt1 | contig 58725 bp, 27 predicted proteins | sample Hoacrofraction12_FD_59098 | JGI IMG/M metagenome (GOLD analysis project Ga0065711, IMG submission 59098) | Hoatzin crop microbial communities from Cojedes, Venezuela - Epithelial fraction 12 v2 (version 2) | ecosystem: Host-associated > Birds > Digestive system > Esophagus > Crop | place... | reverse complement strand
CCCCTACGAGGAGAGGCTGAGGGAGCTGGGCTTGTTCAGCCTGGAGAAGGCTGCGAGGGGACCTAATAAATGCTTATAAATATCTGAAGGGTGGGTGTCAGGAGGATGGGGCCAAACTCTTTCCAGTGGTGCCCAGTGACAAGACAAAGGGCAATGGGCACAAATTGAAGCATAGGAAGTTCCATCTGAACATGAGGAAGTGTTCTGGTTCAGCTGCAGCCGGCAAAAAAAGCGCCACGCGGCCGCCCCTCCTCCGCCGCGGTGTGGAGGAGGATGGAAAGAAACAGGCAGAAAACTGGTGGGTTGGGATAAGGGCAGTTTAACAGATCAGCAAACAAAGGGAACAGTAACAACAACGATGCAGAAAAGCGGAATATACAAAACAAACCCGCAGAACAGAATCGCTCTCTCGGACCGAACTGCCGCTGTGCCGTACCGAGCTACGAGAGTGTTCCTGCAGCGCCTCTCCCCCCCCACCGGAACCCAGCATGACGGCACATGGTATGGAAAACCCTGCTCTGGTTGGCCAGGTTGGGTCAGCCCACCGAGCTATGTCCCTTCCTGGAGTCCGGTGAAAATTAACCCTGTCCTGGCCAAACCCAGGACAGGAACATCTTCTTCCCTCTGAGGGCGACGGAGCCCTGGAATAGGCTGCCTAGGGAGGTTGTGGAGTCTCCTTCTCTGGAGATATTCAAGACACACCTGGACAAGGTCCTTAACAGCCTACTGTAGGTGACCCTGCTTCGGCAGGAGGGTTGGACTAGATGAGCCACAGAGGTCCTTTCCAACCCCTACCATTCTGTGTGATTCTGTGTGATTCTGTGTGATCTATGCACACCAGAAAAGTATGCAATGTCATGGCTTGAAGTGGAGTGGGACTGTATGCAGAATTACAGGCCAAATTCAGAAAAGATCTATGAATTGGGGATAGTGACACACAGTGAACATCACTGTGTGACCTACAATGATGGTCGTAATTTACATACTCATTCAAAAATTCTGTGGAACTCTTAATGTGAAAATACATGAAATATTTAAAGATTTTTAACACAGAGGCTTGAAATTGTTTCCTGAACAGTTCTTCATACCAATGAATTAGCAACCACTCTGCAGGAAATAAAAATCCTCACATTAAAAATTGGAGGGTTTGTAAGTTTATTAATTTTTTATAAAACTAAGTAAACTCCACCACCTGGTTGTCGGTCAACTTTACCCAGTTATTAGATAGCTACTGAATACTTTCTATATAAGTAACCACGGAAATCGGGGATCACGGTAAAACACGGCAGTTTTCCTTTGATATTGGAACAGCAGACTGCAGAGCAAACTACTGTTGCAGTAAACTGGAAGCTCTGTGAGTGCTCCCACTCCCAATGGAAATATTTCCCTGAGGACTCTGAGAGCCTTTAACAGAGACAGGGTTATGGAGCTCTGGCACTGAGGCTGTGAGGCTAGCCTGCTTCTTCAAAGACATTTAATTGATAAACAGCAAGTTATATCTGTAGTTAGGAATTTTCATGTATGAGCCTGTATTCTTTTTTTTTTTTTTGCCATCTATTGCCAAGATTATGAAAATAGCAGTACTTTACCCAAATTACTGTATGAATGATTAAGCAGATAAATTTACTAGGTCATAGATGACAAATACTCAACCAAACACATGACCGTACTCCATTCTGAATAATTATTCCATGTTATAACTATACCTTGCATATCTCCATCCACAGTCTTTATGGAACCAAGCTGGGAATTAAATTTATGATGTCAAGAATTGCTTAAAGATTGTTCACTGACAATGACTTTCACCATCTCCCTCTCATTTCTACCAGATGGCAGCTAGTTTAAGCTCTTTGACAAGCACTGGCTGCCAATTGACTTCTCTTGCAAGGCAATGGGTAACCATTGCACATCAACAACATTCAGTTAATGTAATCTCTGCATGAAACAGCCTTTAATTCCCAGGCAGCTGCATTCTATGCTAACTATACCTTTTTAAAAGTTTAAATGTGGAGCCCCTTTTTCAGAGCATACTGCAGTATTGAGTATTCCAACCTCAAAGAGGGCAGATAGCTTGTGGTATCCAAAAATCAATGTAAAGACACAATATTTCAACCAAGAACAAATGATGAAAAGAATTTTTCAAGGTCTTTAATGTTCATAACAATGGACTCTAAAAAAGTTCCACCTAGAGAAATAAAACAACTAATGATTTTTTTTTTTTTCTTCCCAGAAACTATGCCATTCACCACGTTCCAGCTCTGGTACATACAATTTTAGCAGAACTAAGCAACTGTTGTAGATAACATAAGAATATCATCAGGAAAAAAAGGAAAAGATCATCTATATGATATGCATTCATAGTAGTGGGATATAGGCAAAAGAGAGAACATTTTTGGGAAGAAGAGATGAAGAATAGAAAAACAGTAAAAGAATAAAGAACCATATTTTGCAACATTTAGCAAACTACCTGGCAAGCTCAGCTACTGGGCAAGCTCGAATTAAACTTCAAAAACTGTAAAACCATGAAGACTAAATTTTCTTCTTCCAGCTAGACTTCTTGCTCATGACCATCACAGAGTTTCAGTGGTATGGATATTTTACAAATAACTACACAATCTCCTTTTTCAGTGCAATCCATTGAATGTCTCTCAGAAGCATCATAATCACTTCTTTGAACAGATTTTTAAAATAATGAGGGGAATCACATGAACCTTAAGAAAAAGTTAATTTGCTGTTAAGATATTTGTAGCAATATAAAAATCCATCAATGGTACAACTTTCAGGTTAACAAAATTTACTGCATAAAACATATAACTTAATTTAGTGTAGGGGGAAAAGTAGACAACTGTCAAGCATTTACCCTGAGGCCTATTCAACATTACCAACAGAAAAAAACCTCTGTGATATCAGAGAAAGTTTAGGATGACTAATGAGCAAATAAAAGGGATTATAATGAAATTTCCCCTATTCTACATGCAGTCAGAACTGAAAACAAGACAGCATCTCTTAATCTTGTTTAACCTTGGATCATTTGGTACCCATTGCCGTAACATTTTTTTGTGTGTGTTTGTGTTTAAGGATTCTTATATGCTCACAAAAGATTTACAGATATTCCTATGTCTTCCTCAGTCTACAACTTTTGTTACAGTTTTGGAAAATATAGGATTGTATTTTTCCCAGGTGTGAAATTAACTGAGCTACTGCTGGGGAGGAGGGGTAGGAAAGGGAGGAGAGGTGAAAACTTTTAAGAAGTAAAAAAGCATTATAGTTGAATAAAGAAATACAGGACCATAAAGCAAATACATACGCAAGCACTGAGGTACTTCACCACTCCATGTTCCATTCCCAACGCAAGTCAAAACAGCGGGAAAAGACAGTTCATATCCTGAAGAGCAGACATAGCTAATGCTAAATCCCCAGTCCAAGTTTGTTCCTTCCAACCTTCCATTAGAGATCTGCGGAGGAGTTGGGCAGGTAACAGCTGCAATAATATTCAACATAATTAGGCCCAGCTGCTGTAAATATCCCCAGTGTACAGAATTACTAGGAGAACCATATGTGCTAATTTCACCTTTTTTAGAGGACAATACGGTCAGGACATATTATCTTCCTCACTATATTCTTGCCACATTTTTTGAAGTGAGTACTTCTGGTTTCCTCCATTTAGGAGACTGTGGCTGACAGATGAAGTGTCTTAAATAAAACCGGATGCTGCATTAACCAAATAGGAAGACTGCATAAAAATAGGTGTGGAGACTAAGAAATGTACATTTAAGATAGGTCTGGTAGTACACCGCAAAATTATTTTTTTTGTCTGTTTAGCCAAGATAGAGTACACTTCTCTTCAGTTACCATGATAATAGTCAAATACTTTCTTCCTGTTAGCCATCTTAGGCATTTTCTGGATATTATGGCTAGGGATGAAATTCCAGGATGATTGCTCAAAAATATGACTTGAAAGCCTGCTTCTAAGTACCACAGTTTGGTTAGTATTTGCTTCTTGAATAGCTCCTCACCAAAAAGCATCTAGCTTCTACATAGAGGGAGAAAATTTAAAGATTTGTAACCACTGGAAATTGTCAGTGTTGCTATCTTTAAGGCCGCCAACAAGAAGCATTTCAGTATAGTTTCTCATTTCCAGGCCTCCCAGGAAAAAATAGAAATATTTTCTACTCAGTTGTAGGAAAGAGGGCTGAAAAACTCCACAGGAGGACAGTAGCAGTAACAGATGTAACTGTAGTGATGAAGATAAAAGTCCTATTCACTGGATAATGGGGTAGTAACAGACAATTGCTAGTTGTGAGCTGAAGGAAAAAGGGTGTAAAATAAATAAAATGAAAAAAAAAAAATCTGAATCAAAAAGAGAAATGGGGAAATTTAGGCCAAAGTTACTACAATGAATGACAAAGAGAAAAGGGATAAAAAACAGAAAAGTTGGGACAAACTGTGCTAGCAATAGAGAAAGAAAGCAAATAAGACTGCTATGATTTAGTTTAGTGGAGACAGCTGGGGTAAACGAGAAGAGGTGGTGACTAAATATAAAGCTGAGAACACACAAGTCACAAGAATGGAGGAAATAATGAGCTCCACTCATAACCTTTAAACTTATGTTTAGACAGCTGTCATCTTGAAGGCTCATAAAAGTCAGAAGCACTAGATGAAGAGTACTGCGTATTTGAATGTGATCTGCAGAAAGTTCACCATCTACCATTGCTCCATTCTTATTGTACAGTACAGTAAGTGAATCTCAGCTATTTACACCACAAAGATGTTCTGCAGCATCATTCCTGGCTGTTTCAGAAAGCTGGATGAAATTAGTACTATTACCAAATAATCCTTTGTCAACCAATAAACTAAAAGTAAATAACAAGGCCCTAACTTTTAAACTTTCTCTTTGTCTTGCTCTGCTTCATAGTTTAAAAAAATCCCACCAAATAAGCAAACCAAAAAAGGACATGATAGCTTTTTCAAATTTTCATGATGCTGTAATAAAAGTAAATAAAAATAAGTACTTCAAGCAGCAAAAGTCTGTCTACATTCTTGAGGAGCTTCATTACCAGTTCTTTTAAAAAGATCTATGTGTTTTAACTTCTGAGTTGAATAATAAAGGAAGAAATACTGGTCTAGAAGTAGGAAAGAAGACAGAAGTAGCATGAAAATTGGTGTAATATCAGAACTTTAGGTTGAGAAAAGCAAAACAGAACAACACCCAGTAACAAAGCAAAATACATCTCTGGATGTTTTGGTCACAGATTTAACCATAAATACGTACAGCAATATTTTTTAGTGTAAGCGCTGAAAGTGTATTACAAATTCAAGTCTGCAGAAAAGACAGTGCTTGAATAGTTAACTATTTAGTTTCAAATGAACATGCATCCTTTTACAAGTAGGCAAAGGCACAGAATTATTTATATCTTCTATTTAAATGGCACTGTGACAATTATGTATCCATTTTCTCTCCAGTTTGTTTTCCAATTATATTAACTAAGTGGTACAGAGGACCCTAGCTCTTCCTCCTGACAGTAAGAACTAATTGTTGTACAATTCAAACACACTAATGCGTGTGTATATTAAAACTATAATATTTTTAATTACACAGTCAAAAAATGGGGATTAATAACTTACCTAATGCACTCACACAAACCTGTGTGGAGTAGAATAAAATTCTGAGAACGCTAGACATTCTGCATACAATTATTATTTAGTATTTATACAAGCTATAAATAAGTATAACCTAAAACCAGAAAGACTCAAAAACTCAAAGCCAAAATTGACAGTCTAACTCTTTCTTTGTACAGTTCTGTTTGAATCAAATCAGAGTTAGATCTCTTGCTCCCTGTTAGGTGCCCTGTAGTCCATAACAATTTGAGGCTAGGAGACTATATCTTAAATATTTGTTCTGTCTTATGATCTTCTAGCTGTTTGCTTACAGCTACTCTCGGAGACAGACAGACTTTTGGTCAACAGGACTAGTATCACCGTACATCTTAAAACCAGTTTTGTATTTGAAGCTGAGGCTGGCTAAGAGCACAATACAAATAGAAAAAAAAGTGAATTATTAAAAGGATCTCAAAGTCTGACATCCTCAACAATGTGTTGGGAAAATGACTTTAAAAACTGCCATTGTCAAAGGTGAATTAAAATTAAACTGGACGTGGTAAGGTACTGGGAGAATTGTACTCATCAAGGAAAGTAATTGCAAATGAGGTGGAGATTTGAAACCTATTTATTTGATCTGTTTTCATGAATGAATTCAGGGGAGGGAACGAGAACTGCTGAGCGTGTATGTAACCATACTTCCTGAAAAGAAAACAGAATGAAGATGGATGAGAACAAAGTAAGTACGAACTTAGCTGACTAAGTTTTAAAAAAATAGAGATCAAACATATTTAGTGTGAACCCAAAAAGAAAACACCAAAACAGTATGCTGCTTCTCTACAGCTGTGGTATCAAGAAGAGTGAGAAAAATGACTCTAGAGAGAATATGTTTTAGAGTTTAGCAATCGTGTGAGTTTCTCAGAGAAAATTGTTTTGCTGACACAGATAAGGCGGTCTTTCAGTAATGTTCAGATTAATTGCTGTTTAAATTTCAACAGAAAGCATTAAAAAAATTCCAATAAAACAGAACAATCAGGAATGCAATTAGTAAAATAGAGAAAAGAAAGATCTTCAGGTTAATCCTTTCAGTTTTCACAGTAGAGAAAATAACATGAAGCAGAAAAATGTTTATTAGGAATTTCGCTAGAAGGATTTAGTCTTTTTGCTGAGTGTGTCGATACAGCACAGTGATGCTCAAAGGTGCACATTTAACGCAGGAGCGATCAGAGAAAAATCTTAGGACTATGGATAAAATAACCCAGAACAATTTGCCTTTGGCAGAGTTCAGTTGTATAAATGCAGACCTTTCCTAAAGATGTCTATCTTGTGCTTGAGTGGTCTTTTTGTAAAGACAGGGACATATATAAGGCCATTTTTGGTATGACATATTAACCTTAAAAAATAAACAAAAAAGCTAAACCATTATTTTGTATTGGCTCATTCAGTTTAGCAGCAAAGTAATAAAAGTTACTCTAAAGCTACAACAAAGCTTTTCAACACACTGTGCGGGTATGAAAAATAAAAGCAGAAAAGAAGCAAAGGAGGAATTCACTGTTGCTGCAGACAAAAAAACATTCAGTGTATTCATACTGGCAGTAACTTTTGATTTTTGTGGAAATACTTGGCTGAGTCATTACAGTAAGCAGTGGATGTAAATGTAATACAAGAAATAGCTGACAATCAAAATAAATATTGTACCTTTGCATGTTGGGATTACTCCACTCCACGTGCCATTGCTCGTACAAGTGCGAATTAAGGAGCTATTTGATTCCATTGTGTAACCAGGTTGGCACACATAAGTAACATTTTGTCCAACAACGTAATCATCACCATATCTCATGCCATTGGCTGGGACTCCTGGATCTCCACAACTGATAACTGCAAGTAAATAGTTGAGGAACAGATTTAAAATCTAAAAGTGATTTATTTGTATGTGAGGGGAAAAACCTAGGAATTTAATGGGTAAAAAAGGAGAAAGAACAAGTATCAGAAATCTTATCTCCTTCAAGAGAAGCTAAACATGAATGTTATCTGAATTAGCTACCAAACACAATATGTGGAGCTGTATAACAGTTGCATGCGGGGAACAACTATACATCTGTTCAACAGTAGAAGTAATGGACTGTAGAATTTTGATCAGTAAAATAGCAAGATTATAAAATGAAAAAAAAAAGAAAGAAAGAAACTATATGCCACTACCACCCTTTGATATCCTCAAATTTTCCTGTCAGTTCAAAGCTTCTTTATTAAGGAAGCTGATATCTAGTGTTTAGTTTACTTTTCCATGGGTACATCTTGAAAGGAAACAGTCTGGAAAAATGAAGCTATATGTCTGGAATAAGCTCCCACTTTTTAAATGCTCATATCATTACTATGTACATAAACAGATGAGAATGTTCAGGCAACCCCCAAACATGGGCCACGGCTTATGACAAAATTAGGCCTATAGTACTTTAATGAGTGGACATGGTTGTAAAACCTCCTGTGACTTCCGATGTCAGAAGATACTTTATCCCCTAATGAGATAAAATATTCATAGGGCGTTCATACAGAATTACATCATTATAGTCTGAGAATAGTGTTAAAATAGGTGAGTTTATCTCAGATCTAGTCAATTCGATCTATCAGTTTCTGAAACAGCTTTCAGAGTAAGAAATCTTGAGAATCCTAGTGGCAATGATAAAAAGCTGTTGTTTTCAGGAAAGAAACAAACACCAGGAGAGAAAATCTAGCTCATACAAAACACAGCACCCACGTGTTTTACAGTTTATCTTCTAGTAAACTTGACTATCCTCCTACAGCATTGTTACTACTGGTGGATAATTGTGGGAGGCAGTTTCCTGGGCAGAAAGCACATCCTGGCCTCTTCTAACTCAATGCCAAAGCATGACCGACGTGAATGGCACCCTCTCTGTATCCTGGTTTCCAAAATGAGAAAACGCAGGACTACATATTTGCAGTGTATTCTGGCCAGGTCCCTTGATCTAAATAACTGGGGAACTGAGAATCAAAGTATATAGTATGCCTGCTTTACAGTTTATTACAGTCTGAGTGAGCAGATACTAATTAAGATGCATGTATCAAATCTTAAAAAATAAAATGTCCCACACAACTGTTGTCTATGAATACAGAAGAGACTATAAAACACACCTCAGGGTTACCTGGGTTAGTCAAAAGGTGCAATGATAAAGAAAATTGGAGATTAGTCTACTTTATGTTACCTAATAACATGTAATTTAAAAAAAACCCAACTTTAAAAATCATAGATTTTTCTTTGTCGTTCTTCAGCAAATACAGAGCTGTGAAAGATAGAACTGTTTCTCTTAGTTACATTAGTATATTCAAATACTTATCATGTTCTACCTTTCTTTGTTTGACATATTCCTTTTACTGCACTCAGTGACGCAAATTCGAATGATACAATCCTTGATATTTTTCCAGGTATGTTGTTGTTTTCCCTGGATTACAAAATAATTCTCATGCCTTTGTCCTGTTTTCCCTAATCCTATTTTCATCTCTTTAGATTTTCCTGTATGAAGAATATTTCAAATCATTGCCTTATGAATTGAAGAACATGCAAACACCATACACCACATAAGATCAAACAGCTCCACAAACTATCAGTTTATGTTACACTCTTGAAAACTATTTTCATTGTTTATTTATATCCAAATAAATCCATGTTCTCAGCTTTTTCATTCACTTTCTTCACAATCTCCTTTTCTTTCTTTTGGCAATTAATACAAAGTTTTTGCTTCTTCTACTGTTACTGTTACTGTAATGACTGTACCTTTTCCTGCCACTGCCATTGTAGCATTGATCTGTTATACAGCGAGACCCACTACAGCTTTAGCAGATCTCTAGATTGTTCTACCTTCTCAAAATTCCTACCTTCCTATCATTAACTTTTCAAGCCATACTTCAAAGAAAGAAAACCCAAACAGCCAGATATGCTTTTCTTTCATGTGTTTTTGCCCTTCTCTACTTACTAGTCTTTGTCTTACTCTAAGCAAGCGAGTTGCATGAAATGAAAGACTTAGAGGAACAAAGAGTCATTCTTCATATCACTGTGTTGTAACATTAGAACTGTTCATAGAGGTGAGTTAGGTAAGGAAAAGATCCTTTTGCTTTTTTGTCTTATACTGCAGCATTTGACTTTCAAAGAAAGAAAAAGCAGATGTAAGGAGGTGACCTAGATTTTTCCAAGATACTGTGTTTTGTTATAAACACAGGAACAAAGTTTTAACTAAAAGAAACATGTAGTAGCTACTTAGTAGGCTCAGTAGCATTGTCTGCAGTTCATAGATTTGGACAGTCAGAGAATCACATAACGATGAGGTTGGAAGGGACCTCTGGAGGTCACCTTGTCCAACTCTCCTGTTCAAGTAGTCCATCCAAAGATCCAAAGTTGTACCACCTCCACTTAAGTCACTGTTGTAGGCAAAAACCAGTTTAAATTGTTGTAGTGATCCTGAGCAGAAGGCCACTGTACATCAAGGAGCCAGTGATCCATAATACAGTTAACCTGAGGTCTGAGGCTTGTGATGCACATCCAGCGTGGCCTTTAGAACGGTGCTGTGCCACACTGATCTCTTGGCCAGGGCACAAGCTCGGCTACCTTATTACAGTAGAGGAGCTGCAGGCAGCTCCCACTCAATATCAGCATTTACACCAGCTACATGTCCCTGCTTTTCATCTAGCAGTGCAACAAGAAATTCTCATGAGAACATTGTTTATGATCAACTGTAGAAATGACAAAGTTGTATCCTTGTAAGAAAATACTATAAGGATACTTTCCCTGTTAAGATATTTTTCTAGGTTTTAAGCAAAGATCCAAGGTTTCTACCCAAGAAGTGTTTTTTTTGAGAAGACTGTTCTAGCATGTACTTTAGCTAAATGTCATTCTAAAATACAAGAAAAAAAATACAGATGCAGTTACGATCACAAAACACCTTTATCCTTGGTACAATTAATCTGTTTCTCATTATAACTTCGAAAATAATAAATAAACAAAAGGATTGGGCTTTCTCACAGATTTACAGACTGCAAAAGCAGCTTTTCACATGCTTATCATTAAAGATGGATTTAAAAACAACACAAGAAGAAGTAGTTTTCTTCATCATCTCACTTTTCGCCACAGTTTGGGTTACTGTGTGTGTCAAGTACTCAGCTCTATGAAAACTAGGGTGCTAGTTCAAAATGTAAGGAACAGTTTGCTATACCTCTGATGAGTTTATATTTCCTCAAAATGTTAGGCAGTCTCATGTGTCATATAAACATAAAATTTTCATAATTGTTGCTAAAACTAGAACCAGGATGTGTAATAAAACAGAAATAGATGGTCTTTAAAATAAAAAATTGCAAAATTCTTATCAAGAATGTGAAACAAGCCAAAATATCTTTTGTTAGCTGAGTAACCAAAGCAAGTATAAGGTTAATGAAGAGGCCAAATACAAGATATTATCTGAGAGTGGGACAACAGTTTTGACCTCAGAGTCATTACAAAAAGAATTCTCAAGTGTTCATTTCAATGTTTTTATTTCCTGCTCTCTGGAAGACCAGAATATTATACTACTAAGTTTTGGGGATGAAGAAAAGTAATTAAATGAATGATGTCTAAATATAATATGACAAATCACAAAATATAAACAAGATTAAAAATATATACTGGGAAAGAATTAAAGTAGGTAGGTCATGTAACCATATAACTCCTTTAAACTGTAACAACAGTCTACTTATTTTACTATGCTGTGTCTGTCTTTAAAAAAACATCTTCTTATAGAATTATAGCTTTTAAAGATATTTCATGTACAAAGTTATGCAGAAGTAGAACAAGAAAAAGATGATGACTTAATTTATTTGCATCCAATTTTCACATTGTACTTTTTGTTGTCTTTTAGAGGAGAGAAAAACAAAGACTATTCATTAGAGACACGTGTCTTACCTGTGCAGTTTGGCAAGGATCCAGACCATGTTCCATTAGCAGTGCATTGTCTTACAGATGATCCAGAAAGTATGTATCCTTCCATGCATGAGTAAATTACTGAATTAGAGAACGTAGTTCCATCAATACGAAATACTTTTCCATTAGCGGTAGTTCCTGGATTACCACACTGCACAGCTATGAAGCAAAATGTGAAATATTTTTTAAATGTAGTAAAGATAATTTCTGAAATAGTAATGTCTAAGGGAAATCTTGCTACCAGCAGTGTTATATGGTAGAAGTCTGTGCTATTATCCTGAAAATTGTAATTTTCACCATGTACTGATAAAGCTTGTTGCACAGTAAATAGCTGTTTGCATAACTATTTGTTTTCACCCTTTTGTATGTAAAGAAACACAGCCATGAATTTAACTTTAAAATCTACATTAAAGGAAAGCTAGTTTAGCGGCAAAGACAAATTCTGAATTACATGAAAATGCCTGATCTATAATTATCACTGTAGATTTAATTTGACTCTAGTAGTCTGCATTTATAACATCACCAAAGTACACTTCTTACCTAATTCAAAGCACAGGATAGAGTCAAAATATTACTTCATAGGCAGGTGTAAGTCTGATTTTTCCCAATTCTTAAGTGTTCAACTTTGGAATTTGAATGTGTCTTTCTTACATGACTGCACATATACAGCTAATCTATATGACCTAAACTAGTACAATATACCTGAATGTGCATTATACACACCTATACATATATATATCTGTGAACCAGATTCATTATTTCAAGATATCTTTCGGGGGAAATAACACCAAAAAGATCTTGAAATGTAAACAGGGCAATTCACTCTTGTAAAACATCAGATCAAAGAACAGCAAAAAGTTCAGTTGGACTAAGCATATCCCTTCAGACACCAACATACAAACACATATATATATTTACGTTGTGTCAGCATCACAAGCATTCAGCAGAAAGGGTATTAAAAACCACCTTGTGAAATAAGTTCTTAAAATGAGATGACTATTTCATAGAGATAACACAGACTACAGTGATAAAGTGGATAATAAGAGTACATATTTTCAAATTATTTTCTGTTTTTCAGGAAGCTTTTCTTTTACGAATATTTTGTTGGGAATTATTTCCTATTTTTTAAACAAGATAATTAAGGTAATAAATGATTCTCTATAAATATCCTGTTAGAGCTTTCTTTTATGATAATACATCTAGCAAGAATTTTTAAAATTATTTTTTCCAAATAAACTTGTTTCAGCATTACATTTTCTATTGAAAAATAATAATGTCCAACAATAAAATTTTTAAGCCAATCGTGTATGACGTAGATACATCTAATAAAATCCTGACATTGAAATTTTCCTAAAAGTCAGCTCTTTTCTCTGAAATTTAGCTGTATAATATCGTGTATGACGTAGATACATCTAATAAAATCCTGACATTGAAATTTTCCTAAAAGTCAGCTCTTTTCTCTGAAATTTAGCTGTATAATGGTGTAACTAAAGGTCAGGTGATGGTAAGCTTTTTAAAGGAAAAAATCTTTCAGCAAAAATTGAGCTCTATACGCTTTATCTATTTCTCTTTTTCTTTAGTTTTTTGTACTGAATAACATATATAGTTGATGCTGACACAAGACTGTGAACAAATAAACAGTTTGGTATGCTTTTGTTTCTCAGAACTTTTTAAACATGCAGTTTCATGGGTGTCAGGAACTGATTTCAAATTTGTCACCTGCTGCCAAGCCATTGCTATGGTGCAATAACTTCTTTGAAAAAAATTAATGGTCAGTCCAAAATAAACTATATACCACTCACAACACAAAACTGGCAATGAACAATTTATTTTCTGTTTAGCATTTTTAATAATACTGTTTGAAAAAAGAATGGATCTTCTGTGATTTACCTTTGCACTCAGGTTGTCTTCCTGTCCAACTTCCATTTGGCATACAAGTTCTTTCTTCTGAGCCATGGAGGATATATCCAATATCACAGCTGAAATGTACCGTGCTTTTAATTTTAAAACTGTTTTCTTCTCTAGAACCATGACCTGGAATACCTGGATCACCACAAGAACCAGCTGTATCACCTAGAATTTAGAGTGAACATATTAGAATAAGCATGAAGTATTACTATGATTTAATGCATTTAAAAGATATGTTTCTGTGCATTTATAAATAAATATTTACATTTTTAGAAATAATCATATATCTCAGTGGATGTGAATCCCTTTAATTACAAAATTATTTGATTCATAAATCATTTCTTTTTATTTACTTTGTGTAAGTACATAACAGAAATTATGATTGTCTCAAGATTCCCCTTAGATCATGCTAAAGTTTCGGTAACAGAATCCTCAAACAAGAATAGGGAAACAAAAAGAAAGCCACAAAATCTTGGTCATTTTTCATTTGAAATAAAGAATCCTGAGGAAAACCAAGTTCCTGATCATAAAGATAAATTTCTTGTTTGCCTATAACAAGAGTTCATAAAATACTTTCTAGTCTTATTATATCATTAGAGTTTTAACAGTTTTACCATTGAACGAAAGCTCTAGTCCACAATTTTACATACAACTGACATGAAGCGTTTCCCTGATTTATAGAAATGTTGAAAGTTCACTTCAAGACTGCCTGACAGCTAAAATCTCCCTCAGCTAGAAATGTTTAATCAAATTTTAAGATAGCGGGTCAATGTTTTCTACTATCTGTTCTATGTCAGCTTTAAAAGAATCAACATAGTCATAATAACAAAAAAATCTGTGGTTATACATCTAAATCTTCATTAATACTGAGAACTTTTAGGAAACTTAAGGTAATGATATATTTAGACAGAATGTCAGTTGTTTAAATCTTTTAGTATGTACTTAAGATCCGTTGTTTTATCTTTCTAAAGGTCTTTTAGCTAGTTTTCTATGTAATAAGAGATTAAGGTATATTATATTACTGAGTTTCAACACAGGAGTTAAATTCTTGAATTCTCGGAGCTGCGCTGTTCAAGTTTTCTCCCATGTATATTCAGCTTATGGTTTTCTGTGACAAATTGCAAAAGAACTGAACAGTATGCTGTACAAAAAATAATTCAAGCATCATAATATTTTTGAAAGTATATCTCCATTATTTTGTATTTAGTTACACTAACATAAAATAAGAAGAAATATTTTAAGAATCAGCTAGAAAACTTTAAATCAACTACTGAAGAGCATCCTACTATAGCTTCACGTTAGAGAATTATATTGAAAAATTTGTACAAATTATGTAAAGAATTTTTTCTGTTTAACAGCTATACTTTTCTGGTACTTATATATGCTTACATAAAAGTAATAAAAGAGGTCCTTACACAGAAGTAATAAACAAAATTTTCTGCTCCAAGTACCCAGAAGACCGTAAGTGACAAACTCATTATCTATGGGTTCTATGGGAAGTTAGGACCCTGGGGTGGTAGATGCAGATAAAGAAAGACCTTCCCTTGCCTTGGTTGGCACTGTATGTGTGTAAACTATGCTGTTAGAGTGACTGGTTGGACACATCTCTTTCCTAACAAAAGCATGTACAAAACTGAATAGTGAAAGCAAGATGAGTACACCCCACTTGCTTTGCTTTGACAGTTATGGTGTATGAGCAAATACTTGCTTTAGTCCGCTATGTTCAAGAAGCTGACCGTATTTTTGTCACTTTAGAAGGTAGTTCATGTGCCAACCTGCAGCTTTGTAGGTTATGATTATTACTTTTTATTTATTTCCTTTCATACAGGCCATGCCTCCTTCCTTCCCCACAAATCTGTTGAAAAACAGTATCACCAAGTACCTCACAGGAGCTGATCTGCACAACTCCTATAGGCTTGTGGGAAAAGAGAATACTATGGAGCCTCGGTCTGAAGACTCATCTGGAAAGTCACAGAAAGGGGCAGGACTTTGCTTGAAATGCAGAAAAGAATAAACCTGGCAGTTCACACTACCTATCCAACCCCTTCCTGAAGCAGCTGACAATGACCTCTGCAACCTCTTGCTGAAGTAGCTAGTTGTGAACCACTCTAATTCAGGAGCCAATTTTATCATCAATTAAGTTAACCAAGCTTAAACGGACACCTTTCATTTAAGAAGAATCAAACAAACTAATGTAGTCATGCCTATTACACTGTGAGCTTTCATAGCATGCATTTGCAAAAAGTACATGTATTTTAATGCTTTCGGAAATTACAAATTAAACCAAATAAGCAGAAGAGCTAGCCAACTGTCTGGTTCAAAATCACTGTCTCAAAAGTTTTGATTCTTCTTTGTTTAACCATTTCATTATGTGACACAGATCAGTAAAACAGAGGGCTGGCCCTGTTTAAAAAGAAATTGTAAATAGTTCCAAACTACAGTGATAAAAGAATTTTACGAGCTTTCAAAATACCTCATGTCCAAGCTACTTCGGTGACTTAACATCCCTCTAGTTTGAAAATAGTCTGCTACCTATTTTTATAATAATTTTAATATGTCCTAAATCAAAATATTTTTTCTTATATTTTACAGTATTATATATTTATACCATAAAAGATTTGGGGCAGGGTGTGTTAATTAGTCTATACTTGTGAAGTCTTTATGATAACCGCTCAGTTTTCGGCAAGTTACATGGCATCATGCCTAAAATAATTTTATGATGAAAGAAAGAAAATAGGCTTTTTGCTATGCCCAGCACAAATTACGTATTTCTTTTATAAATGAAATCACGTATTCTAAGTGCCTAATTATTTCTGGGAATTATTACTCTTTCAATATTAGGGAGGTTAACTAACAGCTCTTTTGATTGAAGGTTACAGAAATAATTTTTCTAAAAGACTGATCACATTAGTGAATGACAGTGATATAATCAATGATATCATAACAGAACATATTTTTATTACCTGATCCAGACATTCAACTAAGTGATTTTTCACAGTCAGTTATGAGCCATCCTTCACCCACATGTGCAACGAATTCTCAGCTGGCATTTAATTTTAATGAAAAGGAGGATGTTTAGATCACTTAGGCAAGTACACAACCATTGCTGCCCTTCTGAAGAACTCTAAGTTGGTGCAAATTTTTGACTCCAGCTGATACGCAAGTGATGACTGAAAACTAAGTTTCTGAATCCCAACAGATATTAGTGGGACAATTCCTTCTAGCTCTAGGATGTGAAACATAAAGTGCCATGTACAAAAAAGAAACCTGTCTTAGGTATGATGTGACAAAATTTGGCTACCTTACATTTGCTGACATAGCATTTTCTGTTTGAATTCTTCACCATGTATGAAAAGTACAAGTATACTGTATCTTTCGTCAATTGAACATTCTACATTATTTATTATTAATATGGTAAGAAAAAAAAATACAAAGCTTGAGACTTTAACATCTATTACAACTAAGAAATGAAATTATAAAGGCTAATAAAGGAAGCAAATTATTTCACTTATTTTTAGATACAAAATATGGAAATTCTGTATAGTAATATGCAAACTGTTTCACATGAGAAAGTATTTCAGATACACACTTTGAAAACAAAGCCTCAAAATGTCCTAAACTAGAATTTTAGTTTGGTACACTACAGCTGAAGAAAATAATCGTTTGCACTTTGTCACAATTTCATTCACTATGATTCACATTCAAATCTATGTCAAAGCAATGTTTCTTCATGTACTGAGAAAAAAATTATTAGATATGATTAAAGTTTCCTATCTATGGGTACAAAACTCATCATCAGAAAAAAAGTATTTTCATGTATATCACTTGCAAATGCTTATCCCAAGATACCTGAACAATTATTTAATGTAATAGCAGGATGATTATAGAATAGTCCTATCTTCAGTAAGGTTTCTTTGATATTTTCATGTATATTTTTAGGCTTCCTAGTTGATTCCTTGACATTTTTCTTTTTGTCTTTATTTTTTTTAAATTCACAATTTAGTTGTTTGTTGTTTTTTTTTTTATGCTTATAATGACTATGGAAAACCACAATACATAGTCTTAGATTTTATCTAGTGGGCTTTTCCCTGAAACAAATATGTATGCTTACTAGCTGTAAAAACATTTTTAATAAACCTAGTCTGAATTTGCAATTCACACAAATGTATTACTATTTATTAAGTAATACACACGTCAGAGGGATGGGATGCAATGCAGAGGGACCTGGACAAGCTTGAGAAGTGGACGTATGTGAACCTCATGAGGATCAACAAGGCCAAGTGGAAGTTCCTGCACCTGGGTCGGGGCAACACCCATTATCAATGCAGGTTGGGGAATGAAGGAATTGAGAGCTGCCCTGAGGAGAAGGACTTGGGGGTACTGGTGGACATGAGCCACTAATGTGTGCTTGCAGCCCAGAAGGCCAACTGTATCCTGAGCTGCATCAAGAGAAGCGTGGCCAGCAGGTCAAGGGAGGTGATTCTGCCCCTCTACTCCACTCTGGTGAGACCTCTCCTGGAGTCCTGCATCCAGCTCTGGAGCACCCAGCACAAGAAAGACATGGACCTGTTGAAGCGGGTCCAAGAGGAGGGTAACAGAAACGATCTGAGGGCTGTAACTCCTCTCCTATGAGGAAAGGCTGAGAGAGTTGGGATTTTTCAGCCTGGGGAAGAGAAGGCTCCAGAGAGACTTTACAGTAGCCTTTCAGTACTTAAAGGGGGCCTATAGGAAAAATGGGGAAAAAATTTTCAGCAGGGTTTGTTGTAACAGGACAAGGAGTGATGGCTTCAAACTAAGGGAGGGTAGCACTAGCTTGGGTATAAGAAATTAATTTTTTACAATGAGGGTGGTGAAACACTGGAACAGATTTCTCAGAGAGGCAGTGGAGGCCCCATCCTTGGAAACATTCAAGGTGTTGGACGGGGCTCTGAGCAACCTGGTCTAGTTGAAGATGTCCCTGCTCGTTGCAGGGTGGTTGGGCTAGATGACCTCTAAAGATCCTTTCCAATCCAAAGCATACTCTAATTCTATGATTCTAACAATTCTATGATTCTATATTATTTTATATTAAGTTTTGATTTCTGATGCATAGCTGTAAACATCACAGGTCATAAAAACTTGATCTTTGCTTCAGTTGTGTCAAATTTCCCTCTGATTTTATTGATAGAAAGTAAAAGAATTAAAATAGATGCTCACATTTCCTTGTTTCTGTCCCATTTTAGGTTGTAATGTAGATTACTGAAAGAAGAGGAACTCATAGAGCAAGATAATAACATTTAGATTTTTCTTGTCTGCAACCACTTCCTGAAAGCTTGCACTGGAAGTTTCAGATACTGAAAAATTCTTCCAGTCCTTTGGGATTTAGTGGAAGATTTTAACCAAGGATTATTTTCATATTTTTTATTAATTTTTAACCATTTCTGTGCCATGGGCTGTGAAAAAATGCATATTCTGAAACAGCAGCTGACATAATCAGTTTACACCTGAATATACTAAAGAGTAGAAGGCAGAAGGAAAAAAAAATGGACTGGAATATCTTAGACCCCACCTGAAGTACTGTATCCATTTCTAAGGTCCCCAGTACAAGAAAGACATGGACCTGTTAGAGCGGATCCAGAGGAAGGCAACAAAAATGGTCAGAGTGCTGGAACACATCTGGAACACATCTCCTATGCAAAAAGGCTAAAGGAGTTGGAGTTGTTCAGCATGGAGAAGGGAAGGCTCCCAGCAAGAGCTTATTGTGGCCTTTCAATATACAAAATATGCAAGAAAGGTGGAGGAAGACTTTTTATCAAAGCCTGTAGTGAGAGGAGAAGGGGTAATGGCTTTTAACTGAGACGGTAGGTTTAGATTGGACATGTTTTTGCAATGAAGGTGGTGAGATAGTGGACCAGGTTGAGGAGAGTTGTGGATGCCTCGTCCCTGGAAGTGTTCAAGGTCAGATTCGACAGGGCTTTGTGCAACCTGAGCTAGTGAAAGATGTGTCACTTGGATTTGTCTTTTTAATTTCATCTGCTGTTAAAGTGAATCAAACCAAAGTTGTGAAAAAGAACATTCCTAAGCATTAAGTTGTCCAGCAAACATATCTTGGTTTTGGTGAGGGCTAATCTATTAAAAGGATTAGATGGTATTCACTATAACTGACCATCCAATCCTGAACTTATGTGGAGCCCACTGGGCCTTGTTATAAAGATGGATGTATTATACATTTAAGGTATACACGAAGTATCATTAAGTCAGTAGATATTTTGCAAGTTAAAAAAAAAACAAAAAAAATAACCCACGATCTTGAAGAGATAATGATGCAAAGTTTCCCTGTGCACACTGGTACTCTTTCCAGAAGTCACATAGAAAATATTTTCAAAACAAGCCAGTTCCTTTAACATTCAATTTGCAATTTCCTCTTCATGTTAAATATCAATGAGAGAGCCTGATTCTCCCAAATTACGTTCTTGCTAACAGAGTTTTTGCTTATTTTGAGTTTACTTTTTCTACTTCTGTTGAGATGGTACTTCACATTTATACATGATTTTCCAGATTTTAAAATGACCTTCCAACAAATTAAAAAGAAATTCACAACAACCTCAAGGCACACTCATTAATTCAAAAACATTACCTGAGCAATGAGGAAGAGATCCGCTCCAGTGTCCATTTAACTGACATGTACGAGACGACTGCCCTAACAGTGATCGTCTACCTGTGCAGCTATAATGAACAGTGGACCCAAATGTATATTTATCTCCAGACAGGACCGCGTTAGGAGGAACGCCAGGATGGCCACAGTCAATCACTACAATGCATAATTATTGGAGATAAAAAAAGGTTATTATCACTGATCAAACAGTTTGGAGTTATCACTTTCATAACTCCACACATAAACATTGTGAAGAGGCTGACCTTTTTAGGGTTTGGAGGAGAGAGGCACATTACATGGTTAGAAATGCAACATACATTACAGACCAAAATCTGTGCAACAAATGTTTTTCATCCATTGAAGTTAATTGCACAGAGATTGGAGGGAATTTCTATAGGATCTCAATCTCAGAAATTGTCATGAACTCCCTGTCAATGGTTTATTGAGTAAATTTTGTTAAATAATAGTTAGTTATTTCCATACTGTGGTTATTTTTAGTACTCTTAATCTTGACATTTTGGTGATTTCCACTTGCATTTTGCACATAAGGGTATCCGACAATTAGCATATACACACTTAATTTTACTAGTTGTCTCAAATGTCACGAAGTACATAAACTCAAGAAAAAACAATGGGAAAACATAACTTGATATCTTTTGTCCTTTAATTACCTCTAATACAGAAAATTATAAGTGGCTCTTGCTATAAATGGTCAAAGAGAGTCATTTGTTTAGGAATTAAAAACAGGCTAAATAGCAGAAACCTGATCTAAACTCAGGATAAGACCACTGAAATAATTTCAGCAGCTTCCTATCTACTGTAAAGTTGTATAAAGTAACTGTTAAGCTACCCTGCCTAGATCAACAGGAAGCTAGTTACTCCATAAGACTAAGGTAAAATTACAGCAGGTCTTATGCATCGTTATGGAGAACATTGTCTACATGGACAATGTAATGAAGACGAAGTTCTGTGTTGAAAAGAAATAGCTAATCTGCCTTTTAAGGTAAAGAGCACATATAAAAAAGCACAAAAGAAACCCCCTCAACATGCTGAATTAATATAGAGAAAACTTTTAAGAATTCGGATCAGGGAGTTCATTTAAAAGCAAGATAAATATGTCAAGTTCAGGAAATGCAGTTAAAATCCATAAACCAAATTCACTCTTTTCACAGAACAAATCTAGTATTGCATGTTTGATTCCTTTTTGTCTTACACCTGTACATGGCATGTAGCATATCATGGCCAAAAATATTTGTATTTATGCATCATGAAAACCACAAATTGTAGCTGCAAATATTAGGCTACTAGAACAGTCCCCTAAATAATACAAATGTATTTTTTATCAATAAATACAATTTTCACCACCATAACATTTCTAGCAGGATTTTTTTTTACCAAAAAAGTGAGATCAGAAGCCTGCTAAGGGTTGAAGAGTTCTCTAGCACTTCAGATGTATACAACCGTACAACAGTTGTACAACACAACATACGACCAAAGTCATGTGTGGTGATCCACCTTCCTCTAATGATTACTTTTGGTATTAGGGCTTTACATTTATACACACATTGAATTGTATGCACAACCATCCTGATAACACCACAAATGATTTAGGAATGTGGTATGTGATAGATTGACTTTGATTCCTACCTAGTGCCATTGACGCCTGTGACCATTTTGTAGGTTGCAGGACTTTGAGGAAACTGGTCAGAATGATTTGATTTACAAACTGGGCACTTGCTTTTAGCATGCTATATGTTCATTCATTTGCTTATAAATAAAATCTATTATTAATTATGCATGATTGTAGAGAAGGCAAACTTAGAATATTGCTAAAAAAAAGTCATGTTTGTCACATAGGCTTCAGTGAAATGAAATTATTTCTTCGTGTGAAAAATATTCACAATTTTTCAGAGTGTGTTTATTATCTGCATTTTTTTTGACTGATTTTTTTACCCTTTTCAGATGTTGTCATAGAAGGAAGTTAATTTCTTACTGGTGCCCTACAGCTTTCTGTTTTGGGCTTTCCTATACATATTTGTCTTTTATGTTTAAAGTTATGTCTAAAAGTCCTGGATTACTAATAACAGATTTAGAAAATTATACAACCCTGTAATGCTACCCTTCACTTGATTATATATATTACAGAATTTAATTTTATATTCATATTCTGAGGGGAGATTTCATATGAAAAGTTGAATATATTTCTGCCTTTTTTCTCATAATGCTAAGAAAAAGAAAAAGAAATGAGAATGATATCACTAGTCTTCTTCAGAGTATCTAAAACCATAAGGTCAAATTTTATTTTTTCATTAGTATGGCAATATCAATCAATTTCTGTCACACCAAAACCTTGATTTCCTTAAAAAAGAAAACCAAAATCTGAGAGAAAGATATGCAAATAATGCTTTTGCCAGTGTTCTTTTGCCGATGTGACATTTAATGGCTGTTTCTTTCTCCCCCCATTCCGGAAAAGCAGAAAGAAGTATAAATTCACATCTATTTCTCATCAAATATGACGATGTATTGTTCCGGGTTCAGCTAGGATAAAGTTAATTTTCACAACAAGCTGGTTGGGCTGACCCCAACAGCCAATCAAATGGGATATTCTATACCATGTCATGTCACGCTCAGTATTCAAGTGGGGAACTGGCTGAAGGTGAGGCTTTTTGCTACTCAGGAGCAAGCTGAGAATTGGATGGTGAGAACACTGCATGTTGTATATGCTTTTTATCAGTATTATTGATTGTTGTTTTCTTCTCCCTTTGCCATTCCGTTAAACTGTTCTCATCCCAACACACAAGTTTTGCCTTTTTCCTTCTGATTCTCTTCCCCATCCCACCGGGGAGGTGGGAGGAGTGAGAGAGCAACTGCGTGGTTCTTTTGTTGCAAATTGAAGTAAAACCACAACATGTATTAGTAAAATTACAGCATTATTAGTTTAAAGCCCAATTAAATTTACAGATGTTCAATTAAATTTACAAATGTTATAACCTAATTATTGAATACTAAATGAAAAAATACACTTGAAGTTTCTTTAATCTGTATAGTTGTCAACAATTCTTATCATTCTATCTGACAGCTGAGAATAGCTGTATATGTAGTACTGTGAGGGAAGAAATATCAGGACAAAGTGCTGTGATAGAATTATGGAGAGGATGGCAGAGACACCAGCAAAGAACTAGTCTAAGTTATCTGGATTTCGAGCTTGGAAGGCGTAGATTGTGTGTACTCACATCTCAGTAGCTTAAAAATAACAAATCAGAGTATGTCTCAGAACTAAACTGAGAATACTTTGCACTACAAAAAAAACTTCATATGGTCACTGGAATTCTTTGAGGTGTGTTGTCCAAACATCTACTTCATTTTGAGTACATTTCAAATTTAAAGTATTTTTATAGCAACATGTGCCTTAGTAGCATATGCCCCTGAAAGTCTTTAATTCAAAAGGAGAGTTGAAAGAGTGTTATGGTCCAGGCCAATGCTGAATTCTGCTTCTTAAAGAATTTATAGTAGCTAGAAATACTCTAACTACTACACATTTCAAAGGAATTGAGTCACTTTGTAGGTGAAAATCTTTTCCTTTGTTACCATGGCTCTTCTCCATTACCTAGAAATATTTCAGAAAAAGGTATGTTCTTTGATACTACTTAGAGAGAGACTGAAATTCAGCTAGGTCAAAAAACCAATCCAGCCTGGGTCAAAGAAAAATATCGTCAGATTTGGACTTCTTTTCACTTGTTCTTACAGGGCAAAAATAAGCTGACTACTAAATCACTGCCCTGCATATGCCCAAAAGGGAAACAATTTGCAAAACACTCCAGGGGCTAAAAAAGCTCTTATAAAAAAAATCTTAGGCAGCTGCATCAGAATAAGTTTTGGTAAGGTTTATGATTACAAAATATCATGGATGGTATGAAGTTAGAATTCATTGACTCCTCTATATAAATGACAAAAATAAAGCTGAGGATGCCCTTTCAAAAGCACATATAGCACTGTTACTCCCAAATGTTAGCTTAAAGGCAGAGTAAAACCTGTAACACTGAATTACTTGTGACAATTCTGAAAGAAGATTAAGAGATAAAAATAAAAAAGTAGAAAAAAGAAATATATGCATCTATACCTTCAGAATTTCATTCTCTTTGAAGGTATTTTACTATTAAGTAACATTTATCTTTCTGAAATGGTAATGTTACCTAAAAATTTAATATGAAACTGTTAGAACTTTGTTATAAGTTTAACTGTGACTTGCAATCAAGCTATTTATCCCATCGAAGAACGGGACAACTTCCAGAACTAAAGGTTTTAACAGCAAGAAGAAATAAAATGTCAGAGTTGTTTTTTTTTTTTAGAGAGAGGATAACAGAATTGGAGAGACCTCAGTTAAAGAAGACTAACAAAGGTAAAACTGAGAACTAATGTCTAAAATATTGCAAATTTCACTGCATGATTCCTAAATAAGGAACACTTAGACTGTTTTCCCTTTAATCTCTAGAAAATAAAGCTTTTAGCCTATCTCAGAGAGAAATTTTTATCCCAGAACAAAATCTTTTCCACAGACTTATAGGGAACTGGGTAAACCAGCTTTCCCAGCCAATGAAAAACCTATGACACATCTGCAGCTGTATCTACACCAGACTTAGAAAGTTGTTTATGACAATCCAGAATAAAAACAACTTCCTTGTGTTGATCCACTTGCCTTAGTGGATAGGCTGTATATGACTATGAAGTTCAGGTACATCTGATACTGTGGTGAGCTGAGGACATGATCCAGAGGACGCTTCTGATGCTCTACAGTACCATTATTGTTAGCTTACTGTCTTCACAGTTAGTCTGATCTTGCTGCTGTCTCAAATGACATCCAGAAAGTACTGTCGTGACAGAGGTCAATAATTGGGTACTACAGTTTTTAAGCTTCGGTGTGATTATAGCTCTGTGGACAAAGGAGGCCATGTACTGGAAAATTCAATGGATATGTTTTTACTTTCTATCCCTGCTACCAGGGATCATTGTGCTGAAGCATTCGGAGATGTTTGTTTCAGTTATCGTATTTCCCAAGGTTTCTGTGTTAATTTCTACATACAATAACAATATAACTGTGCTAATTCAGCTGCTACTGAGACCTTCCATCATTACTGCACAATCACAAATGTATATAAATGTGATTATTCTAATTGATGTCATGAGACTGATAGAAATGTTGTGTAAAATAATACCTAGTCTAGTTCACATTCTTTATACAAGCATACACATTATCTACTTACTAATGCATTCAGGTAGAGGTTTGTCCCAGTGGCCATTTGGCTGACAAATTAAAACTGAAGAGCCAAATAAAAAATATCCAGGATTACAGTCATAAAATACTACTGTGCCATAAGTGAAATTTCCATGTTCGATTTTACTTTCTCTTATGGAATTTGCAGGAATTCCAGGATCAGAACAATTGACCACTGAAAAGAAAAAGAGCATAGACTTGAGAGTCATATAAATACAGCCTACTAAAGTGGTCTTTAAATGGTCTTCTATATTTTCTATTAGAAAATTTGAATGTGTTGCTACCTTGATTTTATATACCCTGATTTTATATAAGATGGTAATGAATTAGGAAGATGAAACAAAACCAGGAGATGTTAAAATCGTGAGATGCTAAAATCAGAGCAAATAAAAGGAAATGTTTCTTCTATTTGCCACTAAAAATGACTGTACATACCAATATATTCAATTTATACTCTTGCCTTGACATAAACTATTGCTCACAGCAGGAAACAGATTATTAGGCTAGATGTGCCTTTGGTCTAACCCACACAGCCATGCAAATACACTTATATTCCTATACTAACGTTTTGATAATGGAGCACCTTTCAGGCAGTTGTTTTGAGCTAAAGGGCAGATGATCAGTTAGGGGAGACCGTGGTGATTTTGCTAGAACAGAGAAATACCCCAACAAATGGGTATACGTTTTTATTAATATGTGTATACTTTGGCGGTTAAGAGTACTGATGGATTTTTTGAGTTCCCAACTACTTTTGGATTCATATATATGAAAATCATAGAAGACAGATTTTCTTTTTTTTTGTGACTTACAGCTGTCTAGGGAGTGGAGTATAATACTTATTTTGGGAATCATGGAGATTTTTTTACAGTTTCCATGCAATAGACTCCTCTGGTCAAATAAACACATCAGCATCTATTTAAAAAATAACAACTTCTCATCAGCAAAAAAGCCCTTGGAAATTTGAGTTCTGTAGAGTATTTGCCAGTATCGCTTAAGGCAAAGTGATGAAGAGAAAGTAGAGGACACCTATTGGAAGCAAATATACAGTGAATTTAATTACTATAAATGTATAATATGACTTAGGCTGCATGAAGATAAAAATTCATAGAAGCTGCTTGGGAGATGCTGAAAAACAGTCAATACAATTTCTGCATATGTGCAAGCAGGTTACAGGAAAGAGTGCATTTTTCTAAATGAGGACAATTAAAACATTTAAAAAGCACATAACAACAGACTTAAAAAGGACAACGGTGATAAAACCTTTCTAAAGAGCTTATGAAAACTCAGGCAGAACTAATTTCATAACATTCCTTTATTTTCAGCAAAAGATATTAAATTTAATATCCGGAAGTGTCGAGAAGAAGCCTGAATGGATTATGCTAACAAATTTGAATTAAAAACAAAAGTCAAGATGATCAGTCAGATCAATGGAAATGTAAAGGGAAAAACGTGTATTTTCCTCTGGACTTAGAACTGTATTGGCTAAGAATGCAGAGAACATTATTTTAGAATTTAAGCTGTTAATTTTCTTTGCATGATTTTGCTTTAAGGTACTGGTAGAAACCACTTTAAAAAATCGATACAAACTATAGACACATTAAAAAGTTTCTCTGCAACAGTTATCCTGGCAACCTTCTGAATATAGAACAGATCTAACTTAAAAATGAAACATATTCTTTAATAATTTGCTGCATGTTAGTAAGAGAGGCATAATTTTGTCTTTACAGATTTTCCCTTTCCCTTCAGTTTATTTTTCTACCTTGATTTTCCAACTAGGTTTGAAATCTGTGAATGCTTGCATTCTTACCTTTGCATATTGGAGGTGGGTGGCTCCACTGCCTATTAGATTGACATTGTGCTTTAGTTGGTCCTTGCATAACATACCCAGTATTACACAAGAATGTCACAACGTCATTGAAGTTGAAACCATTTCCACTTGTTCTTCCATAAATAGGACTACCAGGGTGACCACAGCTAACGGCTAGCATAACACAAAAAAAAACCAAATAGAGCATGCTGTTACCACTTGTCGTGATTTATGATATAATAGATAATCATTATAATCATTACATAATAGTATTTTAAAGTTTTCATATTACTAGATGCTGAGTACTTTCCATGAAAAATTCACAGTTCTGTGAACTGGGTAAGAAATAAGACATATTTTAGTAAATGTTCAAGAACTTTTAAAAATATTTAAATAAAGTTGATAGCAGTAACCAACGCAAATGAAGAAAACTTTTCTGAAGCATCAGGAGAAAAGCAAGTACTTGTTTTTCATCACATATAGTCTGAAATTGAAAGGAAATATTTCAGTCTGTTCATTCCTCAGGAACTACTTCTTACAAATATGTCTTAATATTCACTCATTTTGTTTTATCTTTGAGGCCTAAGTACTTAATGATATAAATTTATGACTGAATATCTGAAACATCATGGGCACTGTGAAATTTTTCTTCTATTTATACAAAAAACGACTACAGAAGGTAAAGTTCCTTTTCTCTGCCCACAAAGATAAGATGCAAAAATAGTAAGGAAAACAAATCACAAATTCATTTTCCCAAAATAATTCCAAAATGTATAAGCACTTTATTCTATGTTTTTAAAAATTCCAGTAGCTGATAAATAAAATATTAATCAGTAATTAAAAGTGAAAAAAATCACAGAATAAATTAATTCACTGTAAAATGGTTATCACTGTAGAAACTTCATTGCTTTTCTAAATCAATTTTGTTGGGTCTCACAAATACATGTTGTTTTTCACCACGTAGAACAGACTTTTCATAATAACTCTAAAAGAAACCCATTCATATAATCAAAGTGAAATAAGATCTTTAACAACATGAAAAAAATTAAAATGGTACTTAAAAATTAGTACAGCATACAGACAAGTCACAGTATATTCTGTGAATGGAAGTTAAATTGAATTCTGTACGTCCTATTACTATCACTAAGTTATTTTAATTAAATATATTATTTTTATGTTACAGGCATCAGAAATTTTTGTATAAGAAATTGAATTTTTTCCCCAAAAGAGTAATTGGAGTTGTACACTAAACCTTTAACACTTGTAAAACTGTCAGGCAAAGATACACATTCAGCCTACAGAGGTTTTTTAATGTATAGATATTAATAATAAAAACAATTATTTTGAAATTTTCATAGAAATTTGATTTTGTACTAATACATCTGCCTATTGAATGAGGAAGAATAATTGTGAATTCAAAAGTGGAAAGGTCAAAGTCAGTAAATTTAAACACATAATCTCAGAAATTCAATTAAAACTTCTAAAGTTAAATAAAGATATGTGAGACTATTTTTATACACTTCATTTGAACCTCTGATCTGAATTGGAGCTTTTCCTAAATATCTGTAACAAAGTTAGAGGCAGCTGCTGTTTATAGCAGCCTTTTGCAAGCCTAAACTTTTTCCAAGGTCTTGCGTCCTTTTCTGAATTGCTGTATTGCGCATCCCCCTGTACTCAAACAAGCAACTTCCATTTGATTAAAGAAGACACATCCATTTTCTCTGCTCTTAGCACATCCATTAAAATTCTTTTTCAGTTCTAACAATGATATTAACATTTTAATTTAGAAATTCCTGATTAATGGTGTCTAATTTTATTGCCTTAACAGTTACCTATAGTGTGTTGATCTGAAATGTAATATAAAGAAGTAATGATCTATTACTAGATCATAAAATGGAAACAAAATTAAGAAATACTTTTATTAAAATAGTGTAATGTGTATCTAGTTCCGCATAAAATAGAGTGGGCAATAAGTGTAACAAATTAACAGTGTGTGCTATGATTCATCATTCAGATAGTTTCTTCTAAAAAAATGTAGCTATAAAATAGAATATTTGGAGGCAGATTAATGCATTTTCAATACACTGATATTACTGACAGTGTATTATTGAAACATACTTGTAATTTACTTGAAAATCCTTAGAGAACTAAAAATTTTCCTAAATGTAATACAGTACTTTCTGGTATTACGCCATAGTATTTCATGTGATATGTTGACATACTTATCACACAAAAGAAGCCTCATTAACAAAAATGTAAAACTTGTGCTAGAAAAGTGAAAACCCAAACAGAAAACAAAATAATAATATCTCTGTGAGAAGACGAAAAAAAAAGTATGTTAAAGAAAATATTTTAATCATCGGTGTTGTCAGTGTAATTAAAGACTATTTACCCAACTACCACAGTCAAAGGAAATGTACATTAAATATTTCCAAAAGCCACTAAGTGACTTTTAAAGCCATTTTAAAATTTAGGTACCTGGGTGCCTAAGCCCCAGCAGTTTTTGAAGAGGTTTCACATTCATATACAAATGACAGGTCATTTAGTAACCAAAAGATGCAGAAATTCAGCTGAAATTTTAAGTGACAACATTAAACTTTACCTGATAGATGAATCATAGATTTCAGGTGGCCACATACCTTTGAGGATCTGCTTTAAATAATTTTTTCTGAAAAATAAATACTAAGATGCAAAGTCACCCCTTATCTTGTCTGACATAGACATTCCTGTAACATAAGTCACTATGTGTTACCACGCTTACTTACGCACACAGGATGGAAGCTGACCAGACCAGTTGTGATCCTGCTGGCATATTCGTACAGAAGAACCAATCAACCGAAAACCAGGACTGCACTGGTACACAACGGTGTCTCTGTACCCATAATTTTCTCCAATTACTTGACCATTGACTATAAAATCCGGAACACCACAGTGACCAGCTAAATTTTTCAAAGTAAATTTAAAAAAACCACAAAAAAGGTAAGTAAATATGCCAGCAAAATTTTATATATACTTCCATAATTAAAACAAAGAAATGCTGAGTAGGTTTTCATTTTTTGTACTAACTTAATTGAAATGTTTACTTTTGTTAACTTGTGGAAAACTGCAGTATTGCATTTGCATAGGCAGAACTGTACACATCTAAAACTTATAAAAAGACTGTGTAACAAAGACATTAAATGTCATGTATATTATCAAATTTCTTTTCAAAAAGTATGAATGACTCCTTTTTATTAAAATGTGTAAAATTCTATACTGGAATAAGTACATATAATATAAATATTATATTGCTCCCAAATATAAATATTTAGGAAGGACAAGCAAGGGAGATGAGGAGCAGGTGTTGCCCGCTATGTCAATGACCAGCTGGAGTGCATGGAGCTCTGCCTGGTGATGGACGAGGAGCCAAAGGAGAGCTTATGGGTCAGGACTAAAAGCAGGGCACGGACAGGTGACATTATAGTGGGGCCTGCTACAGGCCACTGGACCAGGAAGACTGAGTCGATGAGGCCCTCTACAGGCAGATAGGAGCAGTCTCACATTCACAAGTGCTGGTCCTCATGGAGGACTTCAACCACCCCAATATCTGTTGGAGGGACAACACAGCAGGGCGTAAGCAATCTAGGAGGTTCCTGGAATGCACTGACGACAACTTCTTTCTCCAAGTGATAGAGGAGCCCACAAGGAGAGGTGCTATGCTGTTCTCACTACCAAGGAGGGACTGGTGGGGAATGTGAAGCTCAAGAACATTTAATCTAGAGAGAGGCATAGAAAAAGGATGAACCATGTATGACTTATTGCTATTTTAATTCATGACCTCTGGAAAAAGGGTACTGTGATTCAGTAAATAATGTGGTAATGGAAAATCCTTTGAGAATGGTTTACCTTGTGGATAATGCGACATATGGCAGAGAACTCGCTGCAAACACAACTAAGGCAAGCAAGAAGAACAAGCAGTGTTTCATCTAGTACTTTAGTGAAAAAAATTATTACCAGCCACCTAAACCCCTTTGTTCTCCTTTTCTCCTTCACTTGTCCTCAAAACAAAACCCACAAACAAATGTCAAAACATGGGGTTGCTAATAAAAAAGCACATTCAGAAGCAATATGGTTTAGATGATTTATTCCTTTGAACTTCAAGGTTTTAGAATACTGTGATGTAATTTTCAGCATTTTACCTCAATATTTCAGGGCTAGAAACTTCCTAAAAAAAAAAAAATTGCAGATCAGAGATTTTCTCATAAGTTGTTTCTGGAAATTTAAACCTCATATAGTGTTTCATTGTACGAATCATGATAAAATTGTCAGAATTTACAATGTAGATAGCATATGACCCTGCACACAGATTAAATTGATGAGTGCAATTCAACATCTGTAGAAGAAACAGAAGTCCAAGTCTGGTACTGTTCAAGAGTATATTCCCCTTTGTCCCCTCTCCATTTCCCTCAGTGTTATGCAAGAACCAGGCATACTTGAAATTTGTTTTATGTTTTCTGGGCTAAGATGGCATAATACATGTTCATAAAATTTTTGTCAGAGTACTACTTGATTCTCCAGGAAAGTTGTAAACTGTTCAGTACGTAGCAGACCTTCTTGAACATGACACAAAGGGCCCAAGTTCCCTATCCTACCACATTTTTGATGAAGATAAACAGGACTAACAAGATGAGGACTGAAAACTGAAAGGGTTCAAAGGAGGCCCACAAAGAATCAAAGGGCTGGAGAACCTACCCTATGAGGAAAAGCTGAAGATGTCGGCTCCTGAAGAAGAAAAGGCTCAGGGGGGACCTCATGACAGTATTCCAGTACTTATCAAGGGCAATTACAAGTGGACGGAGGATTTCTCTTCACATGGAGTAATGTCAAGAGGACAAGGTGCAACGTGTACAAGTTGCATTGTGAGAGTTTTCATCTTGACATAAGAAAGAACTTTTTTTTACAGTAAGAACCAACATTCACTGAAACAGCCTCCCCAGGGATGTGGTAGAGTCCCCATCACTGGTTTTCAAGATGTGACTGGACTGGGTGCTAGATAATCCCATCTAAGATCCATTTCCCATGAAATAGTTGACCAGATTATCTTTTGAGGTCCCTTCCAACTTGAGCTGTTCTAAGATTCTATTACTTCCGATCACTCTGTCTTGATTATCTCCTCCCACTCTGCATAACAGTTACATCTTTGGAGTACTAACTATACTGTATGACTAATTGTGATGCAGTCACTGTTAGTAAAGAAGTGTAAATACTCCTATCCCCATGCAAGGTTTCCAAACAGAAAAATAAAGAAATCTAGATGGCGGAGCACTGGAACAGGTTGCCCAGGGAGGTTGTGGAGTCTCCTTCTATGGAGATGTTCAAGACCTGCCTGGACAAGGTCCTGTGCATCCTGCTGTAGGCGACCCTGCTTTGGCAGGGGGGTTGGACTAGATGACCCACAGAGGTCCCCTCCAACCCCTAACATTCTGTGATTCTGTGATTATAAAACTGTAGTTCTATCATAACAAAATTCTAAATCGATGTATTGTGACAGTGTTAAGAAATTAAATAACATTTAAAAACATAATATGCCAGACTAGTGATACATTTTGCATCTCAATTTTAAAAACAAATAGAAACCATTTGGGATTCACAGGACTTGTGTCCAGTTTTCACTCTGCTTTCCAGAGGAAGTTTTGTCTGAGAGACATAAAAAAAATTAAAAACAAACACCACCACCACCCCAAAAAAAACAAAGCAAAATGATGGATTCATCCTTATTTGTTTCATAGTCAAAATACCATCTGTCATGTAAGTGAATGTGGTAAACAGTTCAGTCTGCTGTTGAAAGTATATAATGGTATACATAGTTCCTGTTAAGAAAACCCGTGAGAACTGAAATTCCATTAATTTGCGCAGATGAATAAACTCTCCAGGTTGCAATACAGTCAGAGACTCATTAATATTTTCCAGAGTTTTTTTTCTTTGTCTGCTTTATGTTCCCACCCTATTACACATCCACAGAGCTGGTCTCCCTCAGAGAAAATAAAAACCTTTCACTTGTAGTAGTTGCTATCACTACTTCTCCAACACCAAGAGGGGAAGAAAAATATCCCCAACACCTAGACCAACAAAAAACCCCACCACCTTCCACACCCATATCTGGCAGAGTAATTATGACTTAATTGCTCTTCCATTCTATTCCGATTTTGTTGTATTTCTTCTGAAAGCAAGGTGTTTATTTCTTGTTCTCATGGCTATTAGTAGATTTCTCCCCTTTTCTCATTTTTGTCTTAAGACTCCAATGAAGAAAAGAAGGACATGTTCGAATTTATAACTGCATATCCTGGTATTTTTTATGTTCAGTTCTGCTGTCATTTGTTTTTCAAGACTTTCACTTTAAACTGTTATTTTAAGGGATTTTTGACAAATAAAGATATTTATTTCCCCTTAATAGCATTCTGAAATGAATTTTTGAAGTGCCATACAGAAGTCTTTGGTGCCTTTTTTGTGTATCATACATTTGCATCTATATCTATAGGTGCATATATATCTATAAGAATAGTGAGTTTGGGGTTTTAGAGGGTTTCTTTGTGGAAAGCTTTCAAAGCTTTCAGATTACTTCTGATTCTTTGGTAGTCTTAGAAAAACACATACTGCACATGTATAGTTTTCTGAGAAACTGCCTGTATTTCTGAATGAGACATACTTACTGTGCAATGGCATCAAAGATCAACTCTATTTCTTCATTTTATCTCAGCTGTATCTCTAAAACATTTTTCTACTCAATTTCTTGTATTATATACGTATCACCAACATGATGTCATTGTTGTCACATCTATTTAAACACGGAGTAACATACAGACTTCTCTACTGCAAAAAGTAGTGCAAAGTCATAAAGGGACATAATTGTAAATCTGTTCTCGTTTGAGAAATACGTCACACTTACCCCAACTGAATCATCATGGAAGAGTAACAGTTTAGTTGTGAAATCTGGTATAATAAAACTGAGTAAAAAGATAAAACTGGTTGTTGTAACAACTAGCCTTCATTCAACATGACCATAAGGTGTGGTTAACTGTCTTTTTGCAATGAGGTAGCTAAATTATTCCTCCTAAATGCAATCCAGATACAAAACTGCCCAGGAGCTAAGCTCTCTAGGTGGAGTGTTTTCAATGGGGACTGAATCGAAATACTGCAAACTGGGTATCTTATTGAGAGAGGTCTCTATAAATATGAACAAAATCTGCCAGAAATACTATGGCAGAAAACTGAAAACAGGTGCAAAATGATAAAGAAGTAGAAAGCAAAGGAATGCTGAGAAAAAAATAAAAGTACTGCTGGGAATACAAAGGTTCAAATATTGAGCAACATCATTGTGTCTTGTTTTTTTTTATTTTTCTTGTTTGTCAGGAAATTTAATTTGCCAATAGGTGAGAAAGCATTTAAGAAATACTAATTCTGTTACAAATTTACACTCCTGTTTAAACAGCCAATGAGTCATTCAGTACTTAATTATCATGGACAGAATACTGTAGGCTAGTGCTGTTATTATCTAATGGACCATCACTTTTTTACCCACCAAGTAATATTCTGATTCTAAGACCAATTACGAGTAAATCTAAAACAACTGTAGTCTCCTTGGAAGGGTACTGAAAACAAAAAATGAAAAACAATCATGTAAGATTTGTGGGAAATATGGGACAGAGGAACTGGTTCAAGCAGTAAGATCAATATTGGACTTCTGATCTACATTTATCAGAATGAATGAATGAATGAATGAGAAAAAAAAATACACCCTTGCATGGTACATTACCAAATGCAAACATGTAACAAATAGAACATTTACTGCACTTCATGAAGAACTGGATCATGGACAGAATAAAAGCTGAAATAAAATTAGCAAATGTTAAGCAAAATCTCCGTTCAACAATTTGCAATAATTAGATTATCATAACTACTGTCACTGAGGGAAGAAAAAATCATTCTAACTCCCTAGTAATAAATAGCTGACTTCCACTGTGTTAGAATTCTAGACTATTTTAGACTAGGCTATTTTAGACTGTCTTCAGAATAGCCTTGTTGCTTCTCAATGTCTTTATTTTAGTGCTGTATCACAAGACTGGGTGTATTCCCATCTTCTCTGTGATATGGATGTAAAAGACCTATATAGCAGCTCTATGAATCCAGTTGAGGCCCCTTGGTCTTAAAGTAACCTGTAATTTATAAAACTGAATGAAAAGACGTGACTTTTGTAAAGGCAACGAGTGAAAGCTACAAAGAAAGAGATAAAATGGGAAGTTTTGTTGTGTAGAATATTTGAGGGGGGAAATAAGCACTATAACATTCTCAATTTCCAGTCTAGCAAAGCTTGAGAAGAATAATTACATAAAATATTATTAAGAAACAAAATTAGTAAAAAAGTAATATTGAAGGATATTAATAACGTGAACACCAAATTAATTACTTGACAAGATATCTAACTCTAGCAATGAAGAATGAGCATAATAACAGTGGCAGAACCTTAGAAACCTCAGCTGCAAATGAGGTTTCTTTTCTGCACGTTCATCTTTGAGATGCAAAAGCAGCAATGAGTTAATACAGAATCTTTGCATTAAATGGCAAAAACTTGCCTATGCTTATTTTAGCAGTCAGTGATGTCAAGCATGAGCATAATAGTGAGATAAATCTGTATATCAATATATTATTGAAAAAAGAGCTTATGTTATTATTCAACAAAGTTAACCTGTCAAGATGACCTCAGCTGAGGAGGGAAGAATTATTTGCTGGAATTTCTTTCTTCTCTATAGGGCTTGCATTTCTTATAAGGATATATTTTTTTGTATCCCCTTGTTCAGAGACATCTTCTGTAGAAAATCAGTGTTGAAATGACACTGGCACAGCACTGGTCAAAACAGGGTTTGGAGTCCTTCTCCTGCTGGTTTCAGAAGATCCTCACCTTGACAGCTGTTCAAGCTGTACTAACACTGTTCAGGATGAATGGTAATGTTCTTTTAAATCTTTTTTGGTCTATGGCTCAGAAAAGGAAGTTGTCTGCTGAATTCCTTGAAATGCCTGAATTATTCTTCGAAGAAGAAACTTCATATACCTCATTCGAAAGTCTAGTTGTAAATGTTATGCAATGGTATTGAAGAACAAAGAGAAGCATATGACTAAATCTAAATATATGAATTCAGTATCACTGGAGATACAGAATCCCTTTTAGCTGAAATATCACGAGTTTTAAAAAAGTTTAAAAACAGTGAAGAGGAAGAAATTAGTTTCTAGTATGTTTTTCAAAAAGTTTTAAGTGTTTAAACAGTGGCAGAAAGGCTACACTTCAGATGATAAACAGCCACAGAAATCTTTCAGTGACTCAAAGTTGATTAGGAAAATATGAATAATACAGTTCCTGTGTCTTTATAGGATAGAAATTTAAAGGTCTGTCACTCCTGAGGGTGCATATTTTCTTCTCAAATAAAGGAATTGAAAGATAAGTTTCCAGTTCTACTTCTTTACTTTGCTCTTCCAAATATATAAATTGCATATAATGTAAATATATATATTTCAATTCCTGATTTTCTTGATCCACACTATGCATAAATATAACATATTTTCATATCTTCTAATTTGAATATCTAGCTTCCTCAGTGGTGCTTTTATTCACTAATGTACATACATGTTGTAAATTGGACTTCTGAAAAAAATCTTTTCATTCCTTATCACGTTATCTTTAAGTTATGAATCGACTGGAAGTGTTAAATGGCAGATCCTTACCTTTCCCACATACCTTTCTAGAGCACTGAGTGATTCATGTAATGCACATTCTTCGTTGTCAGCTTACATGGTTTCTCTGCCCCAGTGAGTATGTCTGCTCCTCTTTTCACCCCATTGACAGCATTGCTCTGTACACAACTATTTAATAACTCTTTTCTCTTATGTCATCACAATTTCTTTGCAAGTAGCAGGCTGTCACCAATGAGTCATTAGTGTTTGGAATTAGCATTTTTGTATAAAGAAAGGAAGAAAGAGTTGAGTAAAACCGGGGTAAAAATTCCTCAGCTAACAAGTGTCACGTTGTGTTTACATTAGCATTTTGGTTCAGATCCTCCTTGGAACTCTTAAATGTGCTGAGTGATTTGGCTGTGAACAAACTATCTTCCTTTCAGAGGAAGTACGTTGAGGACTCAACTCTAGGTGCACAAAACAAGTGTTTCACGTCCTTTTGGAGACAAAGTGGTCAAAATTATTGACAATTCCTTTTGACAGCTTAGAAGCATATGCAAACTTTTAGGAAGTGGTTGCAGACAAGGACAATCTAAATGTAATTACATTGCTCTATGAGTGCCTCTTCTTTCAATAATCTGCCATTACAAACTAAAATGTGAGAGAAACCAGAAAATGTGAACACCTAATTCTCTAGAAATACTTGAAAAGAGGTTGCAGCAAGGTGGATGTCCGTCTCTTTTCCCAAGTAACAAGTTACAGTACAAGAGGAACTGGCGTAAAGTTGCACCAGGGAAGGTTTAGACTGGATATTAGAAAAAACTTCTTCCCCAAAAGGGTTATCAAGCATCTGAACAGGCTCCCCAGGGAAACAGTTGAGTTACCATTCCTGGAGGTATTTAAAAGACATGTAGATAAGACACTTAGGGACATCGTTTAGTGGTGGACTTGGTAGTGTTAAGTTCACAGTTGGACTCGATAATCTTAAAGGTCTTTTCCAACCTAAATGATTGTATAATTCTAGGATTCCATGAGTTATGGTGACAATTAGCCCAGAGAACTAGACCAGATACTGTCCAAGGAAAATTCTCTGAATCATATGTAATGCAGATATAGAGAGCTGACCAATTATTTGTCTCATGATCTGCTCCTTTCTGCTGGGTTATTTGTTAATGCAGACAAACACACAGTATGTGAGGTTTACTATGAGATGAAAGGTATGTCTGACACTTAACAGCAGGACTATGAACAAATGCTGATATTCAATGCTTACTCTATCTCAATTAACTTTTTTTGTTACCTGTCTTTATTGAGAACTCCTCTAGTATTAGCTATGTATTGGAAACACACCTCCATATATCTTATGGATTAAGTAAACTCCATTCTTCATTTCTGCACTTTAATTCATATGGATATTCAGCATTTTATAAAGGTGAATTTATTTCTCTGAGTGAACTAAATATAACATCATTTAATAACATCAAGATTAAGAACAAAATATGAGATCTTATAGACCTTTAAAAAATGTAATCATATCTCATTTTTTTCTTTCATATCAGATTTAAAGCTAACTCCGAGAACTGAACACACCTATCATTCCAGCAACTGCTTATTCCTCCTAGGACATATGAAGGAAATGACAGCAACAAATTTTGGTAAATAAGGGAGATAATATCAACAGGTCTTTTTTATCAGTATCTTTAGATGTCAGAAGGAATTGAGAAAGAAAAAGGAATTAAGAAATGAGGGTTAAGTGTAGTTAAGAAAACAGCTGCTGCTTTTAAGTATAAGAAGACTTGGTTTCAATAGAAATGTTTTTCAAAGCATGCTATATTGTTGTTTTGTAACTTTACTTGTTCTTTTTTTCTTTTTAACTAGGTTTTCTGAAATGCTAATCAAAATAATCCAGGAAACATTTTAAGAGCCAACAAATGAGATCAAGAAAATTAATTTCAGCACATACTGGTCTCCACCACAACAACTGTTATGCACAGCCACTTTAAAAATTGTGCTGCTTTCTGGAAATGTCTATGTATTTCCTCCTACCAACCTACATTAGCCAAAAAAAAATAGTAGTCCTGATCCTCAAATCATGATGTTGTACAAGCAATGATCTTCTGATAGTGGTTCTCCTTTGAGTTAATAAAAAGTCTGGAAATAGTGCTAATGAAGAAGAGGAAGAAAATCTCAGTGTTAGAGAAATCTTAGGAAATGATGGGAAATTTTATTCATCATTCACATCTCTGTTAAAAAATCTGAAAGTACCATGGAGTTAACCAAGAAGACCCTATATATTCTGCTCTAGGAAACGCTTATTTTAATAAATAGCTGATTACAGGCAATAAAATAAATAATTTTTTTTATTGTTATGAAAATGGATGTTTTAATTATCATTGTTACTCATGTCACTAAAATAAAGCAAATAAAATTAATGTCATAAATAAATAAAAAATGTAAATATCCTAAGTTTTCATATAAACAGAAACAGAACAACTAATTTCTTCCCCCAGAAATCGATATAATGTTTTCAGTATAAAAAAAAATCAAGCACAATAAAATGTGAGTGGCAGTTTGTAGTCTCGGAGACACAACAGTTATGGTTTTTGTCTTTGAATGTTACTTTTTTTAAACGATTAAAATGATTTTTTCATATTTGTTCACCATAAAATATTGTGAAAGATTTATATGTTTTTAAGGTTTTCCAACAGAATTACTTCAGGAGCTCTCAGTTGTTTTGTTTTGTTTCTTTTTCAATCTGAGTATTGTTTCTTCTCACCTGCTATGGAGTGAGAATAATACTAATCCCGAACTCAGTTCCCCACTACATTTGGTGAAGGATCAAACCAAGATCATTACATTAATATGATTACTCACACAATGCTACCTTGTTCTTTAGTTATTCTACCAAAAAACCTGAGGTTCAGAAAGGAGGGCTATTGTGTTAGATGTTCTCTTTGCCATTTACTGTCCCCTGAGATTCAATAGCCATAAATTACTATCCTTCTCCTTGCAATAAAAAAAGCAGGAACAGAAAAAAAAAAGACCAATAAGGGTTGTGAACACTATCAACATATTTCGACAATGTTAAGGCTGTCATTAGAATCATGCACTACTGTCCACAACGTCATGGAATTTTATTTGCATTGTAATACAATTTACATTTGAGTCAACATTTTTGTGATTTAAATCTTACCTGTGTTCTAGTTAATTTCTATATCTAATTAGGTTCACCACTAACTAGTTTTAGGTTCTGTTGCTAACATTTATCTTCTTATTTATTCCACCTTTCATAAATGTTTCAAATTACACATAACTAGAATGAAAATTAAGCTAACACAATGATTAAACAAAACAATTTGAGTAAGACTTCCAATAAAATAACTTGTATTTTTAAACAAAACACTTGGAAAAGGATTATTTTATCCTGTAGGATTTCATTAATGTAATCTAAGTGTACTCTAAAGGGTATCTTCAATGCTTAGAATAGAATTACAGTGGTAGCTACATTTTTCAGGAAGAGGAAAGGGTCTAAGATAAATGACAGAAAAGGTTTCTGGCTGTGAGGAGAAAAGCTTCAGAAGTAGAAAGTGAAATTTCAATTTTTTTCTTACAATTCTTCAGTGACTGAAAACAAACACCAGAATTTATTCATACGTTGCACAAAAAATGTGTTTCTTGGAATATTACAACACCTGCTCTGTAGATTTTCCTCCATTTTCCCACATTCTACCATTCCTTTAATTTCCTCCATTTCTTCTGTCTTCTGACAACATTTTCTTTCTCAACCTTCTTGAACTAATTTCTGACTTCTGATCTGTTGTTAGCTGAAGCCATGCTCCCATCTTAAGTCTCACATTACTTGTTGAAGAAACAAGAACGGAACTGAGTTAGTCTGAGTCTTTCCAGAATTCTCATTTTTGCAAAATCATGTAGCACAGCAGGCAGTGTTGCTGCAAGAGCAATTATCATAGCAATTACTCTTTCCGTTTTCTAAATTTGCTCTGTCACTAGCTTTTCTTGGTTTTGTTTTTTTTTTCCTTAACAAGCTATACATGCTTTTTTATATGCTATATATGATGTACAATAAATTCTATTTCTGTAAGTACAACATTCATGTTCTCTTCAACAATTTGCCACCGTTAAAACATTGAAGATACACGTTTGAAGATTTATTTTAGCCCTATTAGTCTGATACAAAATGTATCTTTTAGATTTCTGTTTTCCCCTCTAGTCATATAGCTGTTTTAATACATTTTTTCATATAGTTGTTTTAACACATTTTCTTAACTGCTTATTGTTACCAGGCATTATAGTATATAAACTTAACGAATCTTTGCTGAGAAGTGACAAAAAGGTTTGTTTCCTCTGAAAATTGATTACTTCAGGGTCTTCTTTTAACATTCCAGCAAAGGTTATGCAACCTGTTAGTATTATTAAGCTTATGTTACATTTTTATTTCTACAGGCAAATGTAGGAGAAACTAAACTCATTTGGTATTGATCTTCACTTGGCATAAAGTAATTTTGATAAAATTCTTAAACACAAGTTTTGTTCCGAGGTGCTGTTCACAACTAGAAGACAATTTTGCTAGTTCTATCTTAATATTTCTCTGACGAAAAATTTTCACATTTATCCAAACTTCAGTAGCTGTAATCTTTGCAGATAAATTAGTAAAAATGAATTTTAAAAAGTCAGAACATTTTGATTACACACATACTATGATGCCCCCAAACTTTTAGATGTAAAACAGCCTGTCTTAGCATTTCTGACAACTTAGAAGAAAAAGAAAGTCATATGTGAAGATCTTTTCTTTTTTTCCCCCTCTGCTAAATGGTTTTCATTGTGAAAGTGAAACGTGAACAAAGCCTGTCTGTTCCTTCAGCTATGTCAGGAAACATTCCAGCTTCAGACTTGTAGATTGATAAGCAACTTTTTTGCTCCTTCAAGAGTCATTCAAATTTAGCTAAAATGAAAATTTGCACCAAATAATGCTGTATTGCAGAAGGAAAATTATTTGGGATGGACAGTAGTCTAAAAAGGTAAACGGTAATCTGTACAAAGAGGTATTACAATAAACCCCTGTATTTAACGTACATAGTAGTTCAGATTCTTCTGAAAGTCTCCTTTTATGGATATTCTTTTACACTATCGTGTCCCCACAAATGATAAGGTACAATGTGACTTTCATATTGCATTCTACAATCAGAACATTCATAGCTTTGATTTCTACTGCACCTAAAATGTTAATTGCACATAGGGTTAAAACTAATGTCTCTACAGTTAACACAATAATCCGCATCATAATAGGGAATAACGAATTAAAAAGAAGCCTTGAAATTGTTTCGCAGAGATCACATGTTCATTTTATTATTAAATGTTTCAGGGACTGGTATCTGAGTATTTTAACTAAGTGAAGTACAACTAAAGGGTGTCAAATTCCGTAAATAGTGCCTGGATACTGATTGTCTCTCAGAAACAAGGTTGCAGTGCTCCTGTCAAAGTTTCCAAGTTTCCACAACTACTTTCTAATTCTACAACTACTGAGTTCAGGTTTACTGTGCGGATACTTTACTGAGGATATGTATTAAAGCTGACACATTTGGAATCAATCAGTCTTGCTGTTTACTTATAGGTCTACTTTAGAGACATATACAGCAATTCAGTGACACAGGTTTTGCATGTAGGGAAGACATTGAAAAAGAGATTCAGTCTGTGGAAAGGTAACCGTAGTTCTAATTTGATAAGAAAAACAACTCAGTCATAGACACTTTTAAAATGCAAAACTCTCTTCAATGTCTGTACTAACAGAAAGAGACAAGTTGATTCACTTTGCTTTCTTTTGTCTGCTGGAGAGAAAGAAAATAGGTAAGCCATGACAGTAGTATCCATACCTAAACATCTGGTCTCAGTTCCGCTCCAGAGTCCGGAAGACAGACATTCCCTCACAGCAGAGCCAACTAGCATGTATCCTGAGTCACAAGTAAATATAGCTGTAGATCCATATGTGATTTGAGTTCCAATCTTATTCCCATTTGGAGGTGTAGGAAGTTCTCCACAAGAAATAACTTCATGGCAAAACCGAATCAAAACAAAAATGTACAGCTGAGTATCACAAACACACATACAGTAATATTTATCAACAAGTAATACTTCTCAACCAGTCAACCAGACAAATAAATTTCACAGTTTGAAGAATTTTGCACAGTAGAAAAAATAGACTAAAAACTCTGCATACAAATACTATTATTTCCCCAGAAATAATACTTTAGAAAGGGGAGGGACACATACATCAGTTAAAATTGTCTCTGTAAAGTTAAAAATTGCCACTATTCAGAAAATTATTAATTGCTATTTAATTACCTCAGTTTTATCAATTACTTTCTTAATATTAGAATATCACAGTTGTTGCCATTTTAAAAATAATCTTTGTTTTCTTTGGAAATATGTCATTTTTATCTTCTAGTTCATAATGAAATGCTTGCCCTAGCATTCACACAAAACATTGTTACACTGAATGAACAATGTGCATAGAATTCCTTGCTATTTATTTAAAATTCAAAGCACCTTTTAATGCAAAATCATATTTTTTCTTTAATAATTTTCTTTTAATAATTAGTAAAAGGAACTTTACTGTTAGTAAACAAGATGTTGGATTGTCAAAGTGTGAAAGCAGCTAGTGAAATTTATGCTAAAAAAACACTAAAAAAAACCTTCCCAAAACATAGTGAAAAGTGTTTGTCTTTTAAAGGTAAAAGATTTACGAATACATATACAGTATGTAAATATCTGTATACACAGAGAGATACATAGATACAGACATATATACAATATTTTTAAGAGTAGCAAAGGTGAAATACTGCCATTAACTTTTAAAAATCCTCTAAATTATAAATGAAATTTCCAGTAGGTTATGAAGAATTAAAAAATTAAGGTTAATTTCCAATATAATATATATATAATTAATTTCCAAAACCACAGTAATATCCCATTCTCTCAGAGTGTATGTTATGTGGTGTTCCACAAAGGAAGAATTTTGGGCCTTCAAAGCATACCCAAAACCACAGAATTTTGAAAAACAGATGTCTAAATTTAGATAAAGAAACCTGCTTTTCACAGGGGTGGAGAAGGGGAGAAGAACTGTAGCCACACATTTAACTTGTTTTAAGTATCTGAATATTCATTACTTAGTTTTTTGAAAAGTAGCTATTTCAGGTTATCAGGATACAAGCTAGCGGTAGGAATGGTGTGGATTTGCACAATATATACTAACCACCTGAAAGAAGAAATTATTTATCAAGTGTGCAGACAAGACACAAAGTTTTTAAATTTTTCTGGTCTATGCAACATTCCTGCCCTAGAAAAATACATAGGAAAATGTTCTCTATTACTTATTTGTACCTTTATAGATTTAGGGACCTTTAAGATCCAAAAGCGTACTTACAGATATTTCCTTGAATCTAAATCGAATGGATTGTATTTGTAAATAATAGCCTTTAGAATACACAGGAATTCCATCCAGGAAACATTTTTTCTCATTAACTTATTCTAATATTTCATTATTTAACTTCTAATTCAACCAGTAAACTATTTTTATCTGAATTCTGTGCAGCAGATTCAGATACAACACGTACTCACTTTGGCAGTAAGGTCGTTCATTTCTCCAACTCCAGGTGCCATTAGCAAGACACTCAATTGATGCTGGTCTCAAACCATAATACCCTGGATCACAACTGAAAACTACTTTTGTTTTGTACTCATAATGTGAACCATTCACTATTCTCCATCTTCCATGTTCCAGTGTAAAAGAATTGATGCTTGGACATGTAACAACTTTCAAAGTAACAAAAAAACATAGTTATTTGTGGGTTAGTACAGGCAAAGTAGGAAAATCTGCATCATTATTAATTCAGAAATAGATTTTAAACATGGTGATATAATGTTTTAAAAGTAAGCCTGTGTTTGAAATTGCCTGTGGTTAACAGGTACAAGTTCTCTCATTTAATTAATAATGATCATCAGCCCAGACAAAGCAGTGACTGTGTATGAAGAGCTATACAATTGCTGTAGATAGAATCTATAACATGGTTGAATACATTGTAGACTGATAGTCTTGGAACTCCTGTGACACCTCACAAAAGACATCAGAATCTTTACTAAAGTGTTAACTACATTTCAATACAGGAATTATTTTTCTGCACAGGAAAATTCTATGAGATCTTAAAGACTCATTTGGAGAGGCTGCACATTGGTGACAGACAAAATACTATCCATATCCAAGATGGTTTTACAGCAGCTACACATTTTTTATCTCATGTCTTAATTTGATGTATTCTTCCTCCAGAAAGCAAATGAAAAACTTTTGCAACCCTAATCTAATAGAAAAAGCTAAACAAGCATAACAATTTTTTTCCATGGTCAAAAGGCACAAAGGAAAATCTTTGCTGGATACTACTTTCTTTCTCTCCATTCAGGTTGTTCTTTAGATGATAGAAGAAAAGGCATGAGGGAATGGAATTTATAAGAACAAGAAAAAGAAAAAAAAAGGAAAAAGGAAAAAATCCTTGAAAATTATTCTAGGGTTTGTTTCGTTTCCTTTCCAAAACTAATTAGGTGAGATAATCAAAATATTAATGTGCATCGGACACTCTGACATTTCTGTATCAGTCTTAAAATCACCGAGGGTTTCATACCCCATTAATAATTTTGGTGGTATCCACTTCTCTTTGGGACTGAAAATACATTTTCTCTTGAGTGACATTTTCTCTAGTTTAGGTGGTGTAGAATTATAAATAATAAGCAGCATTTTCAAACAGGTATCCCAGAGTACCAGAGACTTTGCAATTCTGGTGAGTAAATAGGGTTTGTTAATAGTATATGAACTGTGCAGCTCTCACTGAAGAGATGGCTTTTACATAAACTTCTGCGACTGTTAACTTTGATTTACCTGCAAATTGTTTATCACTTTGAATGTATTCTGTAATCTTTAGTGTACTTCTGCTCCTGTAGAATGTTTCAATATATATCTCAGATATACATTTGAAATATGTATCTCACAATAATTTAATACCAGCAATTATTCATAGTTTAAAGGAACCTGAAGCTGAAAGTTTAAGTAATGTGAAGATTTGCACCTTGGACAAACAAATGCAGTGAGGTTCTTCCTCACTGGAGTTTTTACATGATACTTACCTACACAGCGAGGTGTTTTATTGTGATTGCTCCAGGTACCGTCCGGCTGGCAGACTGCAGTAGTAAATTCCTTGGCTGACAGTCTATATCCATCATTGCAAAAATACGTAACCCGGGTGCCAACTAAGTAATCTGTAGTTAATATCCCACCGTTTAATGGAGCTTTAGGAATTCCACACGATATTGCTGAGTAAAGAGAAAGACATAATTATTTTGTATCTTCTTCACTCAAAGTTTCTGCTCATCTCAAGGGGTTTATGCACTGTAACACCAAGTCTTAAATGCACAAAAATTACTTTTTAATATGTATTTTAAGCCTACTAGTAAATTCCCTAAAATATTTTAGGGAATTAAATCTCAGAATGTTTTTCTCTTTGGTGGAGGAGGTTAAAAATAAGAACAAAGGTTCATAACTCTGCAGCTATCCATTCAAAATGCAGAAGATAATCAAAGAAGAGGCAATAGAGAATATTTGGAAAAAAACTGGTCAGCATGGTTGAATGAGTAAAACACCAGTCTGAGACATCAGGAATCTAATTTGTATATCAGGTTTCTTCCATCAGACATACTGTGTGACCTCTGGCAAAGCACAGATATCAATTTTCAACACTCTATGTTTCCTCCTGCAAAGCCGAAAGAAAATACCCTTTTGAAAATACTGAGAACTGGCAAACAAAAGTGTAAGCCTTTTTTTTTTTTTTTTTTAATTATTCGGCAGAAAGAAAGCACCAGGAGACGATCTGGCTCTAAATAATGCTCTGTCTCTTTTGGGAATAAAATCAAAACTAAATCTTTTCCACATTTTAACACCATATATATAATGCAGGTCAGATCCAAAAAAAAAAAGATTTAAGTGCTTAAGACCTCAGCTCTTAACAGCTGTACTGTTTCATCTGATATCACTGAAGACAGACACTAAGCATCCATGACATTAAAATGAAAACATATATCAGATATTTTGTAGATACAGCCTGAGATGTTTTGTATCTACCACTGAGGTTAATTACTTTTTCAGTATTCAAAAATCTCTGTTAGTGACTTGATAACTTTTGCATCACGTTATCCACATTAACAGAATCAGTCTTGTGTCACAATAAAAATACATCCCTTGCTTAACCTTAAATTTTGAAGAAACAGTTTTCTTCCTAGCACATCAAATGCTTGATAACAGCCTTTTGTATAAACCACAGAGGTCCCAAGGAATCACTCAATGACATTTTTAGTTTAAAGCAGTTACGAGCTGAATTTTATGTGTATGGAAACTTGCTCAGTTTAGCTTTTAGTTAAGGGAAAAAATGTGAAAAGATCAAGACAAGTTATTGCTACTTCTGACAATTTGACAGGAAAAAAATGACAAATATTGAACATTCGAAATGCCCAAAAAACAGGTCTATCACAAAAATGTTTGGTCATTTATGTCAGCTTGGGCAGTGCAAAACAACATCATAACTGTAATTGCAACTGAAACATTAAAATCTCTACTTTGTTCGCAAACTTCAGAACACAGTTCCAATTCCAAAGACGTGCACATACGGCCCTTGGAAGACCTTACTTTATTAGTTCTCAAAGACCATCAGTACATTCTAAAGACCTATCTGAAATTTCAGAAATCATCATTAGGCGCAAGTACTTAAATACCCTTCGCAATATGTTAAAGCATTATTAAAAGTTTCTATGATGATTACAATTTCCCAAACAGAAATCGAATTATTAATCCTATAAATGACCTCTTATCCTTGAATTTACTCTGCCTCACTTAAGAATAACACTTATCAGATTCCACCTCCTAAGGATACAAGAAAAAAATTATCAATGGACATATCAGCATAGAGCTAATAAGATTTATCAGAAGTGTTTCAAACATAGGCAAGACTATGGAAACAGTTCAGTGATATACTGCTCTGAACTTAACTACTTGGACATTCAACCTGTAAAGAATTAAGAAATTTTATGAAAATTAAACTTCCTGTAGATTGCCTTGCAAGCCATTTTAAAGGATGCCAACTATTTCTTCGGCATTTAATAAATTACTGAATTTTCACACCAGTCCCAATACAGTTATGCATTTGGAAATAAACAGCAGTCTATTTTGATTAAATAAAATACTTATTTACCTTATACATAGCTATATTAATTGTTCTAATGTATATGAATATGACTATCTCAAACCTATATCCATGTCTAAAGTAATATAAAGATAGAAGGTGTTATGCTCTACATATCAGACATTTGTTCCAGACCACTACAAATGTACTTTAGCTTAATTTTTGAGGAAATCATAACTCATCAGGTATTGCAACTCACCAGGTATTCTTGGTTTCTCTTTTTTTTTTAATGCTTTAGTATAATTTGCCTAACAATCACCCGCTTTGCCACACATTTGCTGTTACAGACAAACATTACTGAGCTATAGATTTCTTCTGGGTATAATGTCATGTTTTAAACTTTACTTACTTCACATATCTACCTATAATTCCTGTAAAAGGCTTTGCCTGTTATCCATATATGATATTATAAATTAATAATACTGACTTTTGATGAGGCTTGGGTGAGACAATGTCTATTCGCAAGATAAATTTTTCATAATTTAAACCGAGAATCATGTGATGTTGGGATAAACAATTAAAAAGTAAAAAATAACTGTGAGAAAAACAAATGTTTTAAAATACTTTGAAGTTTCTGAGATCTATGATCAGTTGTAAATATTCAACCATTTATACAAATTCATATTAATTCTTCTACTCAAGCAAATCATTGTAAACCTACTCATTCTTTCAAAGGCTTGTTGTAATCAATGCTCATAATTTAGTTAACCATGGGAATCTTATTTTGACTTGTGATCAGAGGCTTAATATCATTAAAACTGGCATGGATACATGGATGACAACACTTTCACATTACTATTCACTTAGTATATGTCTATATAAAAACAATAGCTAATATCTATAAAACAGAACAGTAAAAGTTTGTAATTAATTTGTATTATTGTTACCATTATCCTAATACAATATTAGATTTTGAAGTAGTTTCCTGTTACTTCTTTTCATGACAGAGGAAGGGTACTTTTTTATTAATTTTGAAACACGTTCCAGGTAATTGCTGAAGTCTGGCATGAGATGTTTCTTTTTGGTTTCTTGCCACTGCTTTGAGTCTTTTCTGCTGAGATATGTTTAGTTCTATAAACAATGTAAAAAAGCTTACATCCAAGCTTAAAGTGTGTATCTGGATTTTTCAGGTTCTGTCAGTCCTGTAGTGCAAGTGATTTGAAGAGTGGCTGGTATTATCTATTTAGAGAGTCAGAGATCAAGATTTCTATTCACATAGATATAAGAACAAGAACTTTAAATATTACTGTAACATTACTCATGAACTTGGGAAAAAAAGGTGTGGTGGAAAAGGCTACTGGTATTCACTAGTTACAGGAGAAGATTCGGAAGTGGTAATAATGGTACAGATGCAAAATTTAAAAAGTAAAGAGAAAGCATTAGTTTAAATACAGTCATGAAATATTTTCAGGCAGTAAAAAATATTTGCCAAGAAACGGACTTAGTATTTCTAAAAAAAACCCCACAAATCACTAGCTGTGCTGATTTTAGAGGTATCATTAAAGAATTCATAAACTTTGAGTTCTTAGACTTCTCATTTCCTATAGGATGATGCCAGTAACTACTACTGTGATTTGACCGGTAATCTTCATTTGAGAGACAGAAAACAAATAGATTAAAATGAGATGCATTGTTATTAAAGTAATTGCAAATAATTCTTTTTTTCCGTTGCATTGCATTGTAAAAAAAAAAAAAAAGGCTAATACTTCTTTTTTTTGTGTTAAATGTTCATCTGTCACAATCCTATGTTCAAATGTGTGAAAACTGATTAAAACAGCTTTTCTAGCTATGCTATTAAAAATAAAGAATGTGAAGTAGAAGGCAAGATTGTGACATTGTCATATGATATCTTCTGGGCAAAACAGTAAATTCTCACGGAGAATTGTAATAGTTGTCAAAACAATGCTCATCGTCTATATCACGAAGTTCTAAAAAAAAGTAGAAAAAAGTGATAGAACTACTTTGTGGTGAAGCTGTACTTCTCAGTAGTAGGGGGAATAGCAAAGACCTTGTGCCTTGTAAATATTCTCAGGAAAACACGGAGAAGCTTAGATGTATGACTGATGTACAGAAGCAGCTTATTCCTGAGGGTATTTACAGCAAAAATGTGTCTTTAGGTTGAACCTGAAGAATTTGCTGTTGTGAGTTGCAGCTACTTATCATGGCTATGAACCACTTTCCACACACAATGACTTACTGGAAGAATTGAAATTAAGTTCATATCATGTCTCAAAGCTAGCTCTCACTAAATGCACAATTAGAACTAATTGTTATTCAATTAATACATACATTCAATAGTTTTCTTTGCACTAACAGTTGGTGCCAAGAATATTTATACTTGGTCAGACACCATGAGATTACTAAACACTTAACTCCACTTATTCCTAAAGTATTATCTGAGTATTGCAACTATTTCCATTATTTGAATTTGTAAGTGGTTTGGTTTTGCTTTAGAAATGTACAGTTTAAAGACTTTTTGTCAAAAAGAACTCATGGGAAATTAACGTGTAACATTTCTATAGCATTTGTCTCCACTGGTCAACAGGAACAAAATGTACACATTTTGAATAAACGTATCTGCAAATTTTCATGAAAAAAACCCATTCTAATAGTTCACTGAAAAGTGACATAGGTAAGTTATTTGAACAATAGCATTCCTTTCAGGAAAGGAAGAATTAGAACACAATTGTGATGGGTATCAAATAACCAATTCCTTTTCCATGTTAAGTAGAATATGGTTTATTTATATATGGCAGAAGAAAGTAAATATACAATTAACCCGATGAATTATCTTTTCAATTTCAATTTAAACCATGAAAGAATAGAATGGCATCATAGGCAATGTTTTTTGGTCCAGTTCCTTTTTCTTGGAAAGATAGCATGTTTCAGGTCTTTCTGTTTTTATATAATTTTTGGACCATGACAAGTGGTATTTACTAAATATTCAATTTCTAATGAACTTTTTCAATAATTTCATATTTTAAATTTGCGGGGTTTTCTCTCTCACTGTGATGTACATTATTTTTGGTATCTGCCAGTCTTAGAAAAACCTGCTGAAATACTCTTTCTGAAAAATACATTTGTTTCTGTAAGTTTTATTAGGTAGAAATTTCTGGTAGAGAGACATGACCATTAAATGACTACTTGCTATTCATTTTAATGCAGAAAACTGATAGCTTACATTAGAAAAGGAAAAAGAAAGTTTCTTAGGATGTATTATTTTATAATGAAGGAATTTACCTTGACAAGCTGGGACTGGAACATCCCATGAGTAATAACCATATGGAGACTTCCTGCATACAGCAGTACTTTTCCCAATGAGACGAAAACCTCGGTCACAAGCCCAGCGAACCATACTGTTGAGCTGTCCACCTGTCTGACTGACAATGAAACCATGTGGAGGGGACTCTGGAGTGCTACAGTAGAGAGCTTTAAACATAAATATTGTATAAATAAAAGATGCATTTGGAATCCAGATCACAGTTCTTGACAAGTTCTTGATGAATTCAGTGGACATCTGATAACAAGCTGAGAAAACATCACTGAAAGTTGTTGTATTTTGTATCCTGATCATACATACATCAAGAAATTTCACTAAGTATAAACATGAAAGAGTAGGCTTTATAAGCACTTCAGGTTTTAGGAGCCTCAGAGACTCACTTTTATAATTTTTTCTTTTACTATCTTCTTTTTTTAAACCAACTCAGCTACAGAATTTTAGTTCATGATGAAATTTATTGCAACTGTATACATTTCAGTTGTATACAATGTTTTTTTTAAGAATGAAACATCAAGGGCACACTGCACATAATTCTTTTCAAATAAACTTTTCTTTCTGGTCCTAAATAAGTTGTTTCTTTTGAGTTCTGTGATACAATGAACTGAAGTTGCGAATCTCTAATAGATTTTAATCATATTTATGAAAGTCACCATTAACCTATGGCAAAACACTGCCTTTTATTTTGAGAGATTTCTTTAGAACACAGAAAGTCCTACAGAATTCTTATCTAGATGCTATGAAAACAAATTCAGAAATATTTATGAGAGCAAAAAATTCTTTAAGAGATATAGTTGTTACCTGAGATGATTTGCATACTTTAAGACTCTCATACATTTAAGATTGCTGACTTATTATACTGTCTTTGTGCTTGTATTTCTTTTAACTCCCTTGATTTTTAAGTCGATGAGTACACTTGGTTTTGGCTACCTTGCCAAAGGAGTGGACCAGACGGGACTTATTACCTGGTCATCAGTTTATGCTAAAGGTTGTTTTTTCAGAATTTAACTTCGTCTCTGATTGTTTTGGTTCAAGGACAGCCAAGACTGGTTAGCCAAGATGGCCATTTTCCCATTTTGTAGAAAGTTAAGTTGGAATCACAGAATCATAGAATGGTAGCGGTCGGAAGGGACCTCTGTGGGTCATCTAGTCCAACTCTTCTGCCAAAGCAGGGTCACCTACAGCAGGCTGCACAGGACCACGTTTAGACGGGTTTTGAATATCTCCAGAAAAGGAGACTCCACAACCTCCCTGGGCAGCTTGTTCCAGTGCTCCATCACCCTCAGAGGGAAGAAGTTCTTCCTCATGTTCAGACGGAACTTCCTATGCTTCCGTTTGTGCCCGTTGTGCCTTGTCCTGTTGCTAGGCACATCTGAAAAGAGTCTGGCCCCATCTTCTTCACACCCACCCTTCAGATATTTATAAGCATTTATTAGGTCCTCTCTCAGCCTTCTCTTCTTCAGGCTGAACAAGCCCAGCTCCCTCAGCCTTTCCTCGTAGGAGAGATGTTCCAGTCCCCTCACTATCCTTGTAGCCCTCCGCTGGACTCTCTCCAGTAGCTCTTCATCTTTCTTGAAGTGGGGAGACCAGAACTGGACAGAGTACTCCAGGTGGGGCCTCCCTAGGGCAGAGTAGAGGGGGAGGAGAACCTCTCTCGACCTGCTGGCCACACTCTTCTTGATGCACCCCAGGATCCCATTGGCCTTCTTGGCAGCCAGGGCACACTGCTGGCTCTTGGTCAACCTGTCATCCACCAGCACTCCCAGGTCCCTCTCTGGACAGCTGCTCTCCAGCAGGTCTGAACCATGCCTGTACTGGTGCATGGGGTTGTTCCTCCCCAGGTGCAGGACCCTGCACTTTCCCTTGTTGAATTTTATCAGGTTCCTCTCCGCCCAACTTTCCAGCCTGTCCAGGTCTCACTGACTGGCAGCATAGCCTTCTGGTGTATCCAGCACTCCTCCCAGTTTTGTGTCATCAGCAAACTTGCTGAGGAAGCTTTTTTCCGAGTGTTTGTGTTGTCTCACAAATGGAGTTTGACACCCGAGTGCAGCACTCATGTACACACAGACCCAAGATATCAGTTTATTTCATTTTTGTGCAGAGATGGGTGATAGGTGGTTACTCCACAAAGTTAGCACACCTGATTACAATCACATTGCATATTTACACAGTTAAGAATGTTATTTCCACCTGTTAGCCATACCCTCATAACTAAGACTGGTTAGTTCTCTTTTAGCTTCAGGCTGCAGACACAGTACTCCTAAAATTTACTACACATGTCCAGTAGATAAGGGTCTCTGCTTGGGTTGGGATCTCCAACTCAAGGGGTGTTATTTTTAGTACTATAACGAGGATCATTTTTTTAAGGCCACTCTTTATCATTCTTCTGCTGTTAGTTCCAACTTGTTCAAAAACATCTTGATTAGCTTATTTCTCCAAAATATACTTCCTTCCCAAACACAGTAGTTCCTGTTTAGGCACTCCTGTATCAACTATTCCTGTCAACATCTTGGTCTCCCATTAACCCTATGCATTCTTGTAAAATGCTGAGTTCAATTGACTACACTTCCTTCGTGCTTTGAAGAAATGTTGGTAATTATTGCTATCTATTTTCTCAGGCAAATAGAGAAGTGCTGCTTCTCTTGCTCTTTAAGCTTTTCCATATTCCGTGGCTTACTTCAGGTGAATGGTTTTCTCAGGGAAAGGCTTCTTCTGATCAGGATGGGATCATGTGGCTGTTTGTTTACTCTTTGTTAAAGTATTGCCATATATCTTAGAGTATATACTATGAAAATATTTTCTTCCTTGCACTAAATAGCTTCTGCATTATACTCTTGGAAAAACCAGTGATACAGACACTTCTACTTCTTTAGTGTAGAAGAAAATACACTGTTATTTTCTGAGTGATACATGTCACTAGTAAATATTTCCTGTCTACTTCTCAATAGTTCTCTTGCTGCCAGAAAGGAAAGAGTTTTAAGAACTTTCTCTTCATTGCCTTTTAGCAGATCCAACGGGTACTACAGGCAATGAAAACAAGTACAATATAAAATTTGGTGTTTAGCCAACAGTGAATTTTACCTAGCTATACAACATATATTTTACCTCTGAGAAAACTGTCCTCTCCTAAAGGGAAAGATGACATTGATACTGTTTTACAGACTTTTGTGAGCCTAATTGTTTTTCTGCAACAGTCAAGTAGACAAAAATTTAGTGCGGAGGGGGGAGGGAAAACATAGCATAAAGAATAATTTTATATTTATTGTCTATTGCTTTCTCCACTTCATAAAGTGAAGTTTTTTTATGACAATAACTTCTCTAATATCTACAAACACTATCCCCAGTACTTTTCATTCTGTGTATTTCACATCCTTTGTAACGATAAAATAATCAAATATAGATTTAGAGCTATTGCTGTAAATTGCAACAGACCTACTTTACCTTGATTAATGCACATTATTGTACTGTAAAAGTTGATACTATAGAATAATTATATTAAAAATTACGTAAAAATCAATCTTTGTTAAGTACAATCCTCATGCACTCTTCATAAATATGTTCATTTGAATTAATAACACAAACAATGTTGACTTTATTGACGTACTAATTGATCTCTTCTAATATGATTTGCTGTTTCTGTTGAACTTTAAATTAAGGAGTCCAATCCTTCAGGGTCTTACCTTTCCACCTTATAGCTATTCAATCCTGCCTTCTTGCCACATCTTCCTCTGCCCCACCAAAACTCTTAATGAGGAATTGCACAAAGCTCCAGTATGAAGAACAGAGGCACACGAGTGCAAATAAATGATGTGAGGGAGAAGATGGAAGCTGCTTCGTTCATCTTTAGTCATGGCTTATGCCATTTTAAAGTCCTGTGAAACATTTGCTTAAATCTCTACAGAGCATGTGTTTCATATGTCCTGAGGTTTTTTTTCCTCACAAAATCAGTATCATCAGGTTCATATAGAAACCAGATTGGATTTACTTTCAGTCTGGACAATTAAGTTACAAAATATAGCCTACTTTACCCTTTTGGCATGAATAAATAAGTTCCATATTGAAATTTTATACACATTAAAGAAAGTTTGATTTACTTACCTATATATCTTATCCTGAAACCTTTTTTATTGGTGCCATGATCTGCTGACCACCGGAGAAACACTTCATGGCCATTGCTGGTTATATTTAGAGAAGACGAATAGTCCCCACTGAGCGAAATGAGCAATGGGCTATGACTATTTGGTCCTGCATACAAGAAAGAAAAAAAGAAAAAAAAGAAAAAAAGAAAAAAAGAAAAAAAAAGGAGTTACAAAGTCTAAAATAACATGCAATAAATTATATGCATCCAATTAATATACATTAAACACTTCCCCAAGTAAATGGTAAATTAATCTGAATTAAAAATGGAATTTGACTTTACATGTTGCAAAAAAGAGTACTTCTTTATTCAGAAACAAAATTATTTCTAAGCATAATTAATGCAGTACAGTAATCTAACAGTTCTTTTTAGCACAACAAACCCAGATAACTGCTTATTTAAGATTTTTTATACTGACAATTTATGGTATACATTAAAAATAGTGATTACACACACACAATCTAAAATTACATATATAGAGAAAAAGTATCATCCAAAGTTGTAGATCCTATAGTTACCATCAAACACCTCAAGTATGTCAAATTCTTTTTCTGTCTGGAAGAATTCAAAGAACATGCTGATATTATAACCCTTTTCCACAGTAATGGTCCATGCACACATCTGGAGATTTGGGTAGCTGTCAGGATATCCAGGGCTCAGTATTACTCCTGTTGAATCCAGACGCATTTCATTGGCTGGACAGAGCACTGTGAAACAGAAAGATTGGTAGAAAAATCAAAAGACCACTCTTTCTGTTTCATGTGATTAGCAAGACTTTTCTGCGATTAAAAGACCTGCATTACTCATTTTATTTCCAGAAATACAGAAAGACTGACATTTTAGAAACAAAGCCAGTTAGAAAAAATATTCTAAAGCAATGTTAAGCTTGAAAATAAGGCCTGCAACCCTCGGAAGTTACCAGTTCATGACATATTTCTTCTTTCATCCTCTATTCTTCTTTCTCTTTCTATCTCTTCTAGACAAGACTTTTTTGTAGGCTGCGCTTCAGTACTGAATTATTGCATTGTTTAGAAAGTGAACCGCAGATTCCGCCCTCCCAGATTACTATTACTGTCAGCAACAGAATCACAGAATCACAAAATCACAGAATGTTCGGGGTTGGAAGGGACCTCTGTGGGTCTTCTGGGTCAGCTATCAGCTGAAGAAGAAACTATAAAATTCTGAAGTTCTTAATTGCTGACAGGCTTTTTCACAAATTTAACTCTAGGGAATAAGAACCGGAACATGCTTTACTCTTTTATCTGAAAAATTGCTGGGAGAGACTAGACCCCACAAGATGAGAATGTTTCCTGCAGGGTTAAAAGACACCTGCTCCTTCCGTGATGACTTCTTCAGCAGGTATTGCCTACCACACCTTCTCCTTATTCTAAAGAATTATTTTTTCTTATTTTCCAGATAATATTCTGAAGTTATTAATCTTCTACTTACAGCTGTGCTGGAAAATACATAGCAGCTCTGGCTATTCTTAATTGTCATAGCTTCAGGAAGGATAGAGGATGCTAGCAGGAAAAATGCTATTTTGTAAATAAGTTATCACCACTATTTAAAATAGTTGCTGAAACTGAGCAAAGTGATGTTTAAAAGTATCATGGACAGGCCTGATTTTGAATTTATCTGGATTCACCAAGTCTACAGAGAACAACAATCTCATTAAATAAAAGTATTTTATATTATCATGTTACTGCAACTTTTTTCAAGGACAAATTTTGCTTCATGATGTATGAATTAGTGCCTACAATTTATTCAGAACTGAACACTGCTAAACGGGAGCCTTGAAATCTGGTTTTGATATTCACAACTAACCCTTACACGAAAGTGAGTTAGTACTGAGCCATTTACAAGTTAAAAAATAAAATAATAGGATCTTAGATTTCTCAAAGAAATGAAAATCAGAGAAAGAGAGAGAAAAAGAATAATCATCTTCATAAATAACGCTCACAAGAATAATATAATCATATCATGGTTTGGGTTGGAAGAGTCCTTTGATGATCATCTCGTCTAACTCCTTGCTGCGGGCAGGGACATCCTTTGCTAGATCAGGTTGTTCTAAGACCCTTCCAACCCGACTTTGAAAAAAAGAAATTAATCTGTACATATATTTTCAAATAGCCATCTCTCACTTTCAAAATTAGTATCTAATGCTAAATTTAAAAAGTTGTTTCTCAGGCCCTGTATTTGTTTCAATTAATCAAGCAGGCATTCAATATAACATCTCCATTCCACATAAGTAAATTCATATGACTAGAATATGGCTGTCAAACTACAGTACTGGGCCACTTATGATACAGACTTTACATCTAGCAAATGAAAGAACTGATTCTCTCAAGCCTTATACGTACACACGTATATATATATCAACACACTGAGAGGTGTGGCAGGAAGGCAGGAAGACAATCACAGTCATCTGGCTGCACTAGCTTAATTACAGCTAGTTTTGCTCTCCGTATAATTCTGCTTTGCAAACTGTCCTCAGTTTCAAGCTCTCCAGGTAAACATCCTTCAGGAATTTTATAGAGATCTAAAAGACCTGTTTCCCTTTCAAACTGGGTAGCTAAGTTTTTTCATGAATCTGAGTAAATGCATTTGAGGTGTAGCTCTGATACAGCTCAGAGTCATCACTGAAGAATTTTCTCAGGGTCCTCTAATTATGATGCAAAACACAGTTTCAATCTTCTTACTCTGAACCTTTCATTTTATCCAGAAAGTAGAATCTAAATTCAAGGAAAATTAAGAGCAAATTTACATGCTGCTTGTGGGAAATGATCTGTTTTAACAAAAGAAGATGATAGGCATTGGCATAAGCTTGTAGATGTCAGTGATTAATTTCTGATCTAAAGAACGAAATCTTCAAAAATTTTAAGAAATACTCACCCAACTGATACATGTTACAGATAAACAGAAAAAAAGGTGAATATAGTTTTAAAAGGTACTACATGTCGTGTAAACTAAACTGTGAAAATTAAAATCACAGAATCACAGAATGTTTGGGCTTGGAAGGGACCTCTGTGGGTCACCTAGTCCAAACCTCCTGCCGAAGCAGGGTCACCTACAGCAGGCTGCACAGGACCTTGTCCAGGCGGGCCCTGAATATCTCCAGAGAAGGAGACTCCAC
>Ga0065711_1000914_pt1 | contig 58745 bp, 33 predicted proteins | sample Hoacrofraction12_FD_59098 | JGI IMG/M metagenome (GOLD analysis project Ga0065711, IMG submission 59098) | Hoatzin crop microbial communities from Cojedes, Venezuela - Epithelial fraction 12 v2 (version 2) | ecosystem: Host-associated > Birds > Digestive system > Esophagus > Crop | place... | reverse complement strand
GTGCTCCAAGCCCCGTCCAGCCTGGCCTTGAGCACTGCCAGGGAGGGGGCAGCCACAGCTTCTCTGGGCAACCTGGGCCAGGGCCTCACCACCCTCAGAGTGAGGAATTCCTTCTTTAGATCTAATCACAGTTCTACCCTCTTTCAGTCTGAAGCTATTACCCCTTGTCCTATCACTCCATGCCCTTGTCAAAAGTCCCTCTCCAGCTTTCTTATAGGCCCCTTCAGGTACTGGAAGGCTGCTCTAAGGTCTCCCTGGAGAGGAGACTCTTATTTCAGGTCTGTCTGTCTCATCTTTCTGGCTACATTGCTTTAGCTTACGTGCTGACTTAGTATTTGCATTCTTGTTTTGGTTCCTTCCCTGGACAGAGCAATTGCCTGCAGCTCTCTGCTTGCATTTTTGAAAATTTAGATCTGCTCTTCTCCACACTCTTGCTCGCAAGCTGAACTCATGTAACCCACAAACTCTCTACGTAGTTTGGTGTTTCTAAAGTAGTAAGTGGACTCAGTTGCAAGGTTAAGAACACTGATCATCTGTTTCTGGATTCTGATCAAAACCTGCCATTTTTTCCGGGGAATTCCAACCTCCCTTCATCTCATCTGCAATTGTAATGGTTTTGGTTTTATTTATGTCAACACTCTTTATCAATGCAGGAATGTTATTTTTTAGAAAAAGCCAGCCACCTTTAATTAGAAAAAGAAAATCCTTGCCATTGATTTTGATTTTTTGATTTGATTTTTTTTTTAGACTTGAACCTCCCTTTTGTACATAGACTTTTTCCATGGAAATCCACCTTTCGTGGAGTTTGAGTGGGCCTGGCTGATTGCTTTGTTTCCAGGGGCTGATTTGCCTGCCAGCTGGCCTTTGCTGGGCATCCCGCTATGCTGCTCCATGCTTTCCTTCCTCCCACCTTCACTGTCACAGCAGAAGAAATGTGGGTTGCAGACACCAGAGACCCTGGAGCTCCCCTAAAACTTTGGCAAATTTCTGTGAACTGGACAACTCAGATCCACTTCAGATACTATTAAATTAGTGGGAAACTTTTTCACTGGAATAAGTGAGCCCCGGCGTTCGAGCTTGGGGTAGAAGTCAGGATTGGATCTGAAACCCCATCTGTGAAGTGTGCAGGTGCACCAGATTGTCCTGAGCCCGGCAATCAAGCAGCACATGCTGGAATAGACTCAGGGAAAGTGTTTGATTGAATTACTGCTGGCTTAATAATCTAAATCGACACAATTTCTCTCTTTGCATACTTCGGCAAGCCAGGTCAGATTTCTCTACTACAGGCTTAGTGGGCATGCTGTTGATGTTTTGGACTATAGGTGAAGCTAACGTTTAGTTTGTGGGTAATGGCTTACAGTCTCACTGTAGTTAGTTTTCAAGTGTGGTTGCAGGTGAGCAAGGCCGTGTGTTTGGTCTGTGCCACTTCATAGACATTTTTATGAGGAAATGCTGTGGAGTCCAGACACGTGCTTAACTGAAACAGTGCTTCTGCTAAGACAGTTTCCTCCTCTTGAGTTCGGGACCTTGTCTTCTATACCTGTTAGCAAACAGCAGGTGAATAAGGCTTAGGCAGATATGTGTTGTGTAAATATTTCTGACTTCACACTTATCGAGCAGAGGCATCTTCCTTCCCGTATAGTCTGTACCCTGTTAGCCCAGAGGAGCGGTGTACCGGGCAGGCACTGGCTGAGTTCAGCAAGGCGTGCCGGAGATGTTTCACTCGTATATTCATACCTTGGTAAGAGGGGTGAGAAGTGCACTGACCTGAAGTCTGTTTCATAAGGTTTTCCAGTTTTGGGGCTGTTGACTCAGAGGCCTGACTCCGTTGTACGCGATTCTTTCTTTTCTCTTATGTTTCTTTTGAATAAATCTTGGGGCAGAGGGGAAAGAGCAATTTTGCTTGGACCCCAAGCAGTGGGACATGTTTTTGGTTTTGCAGGTCTAGAGAGTGTTGAGGAAGGCTTAATGGGGTGAACAACGTGAAAGAGTGAGTCGTTGCTGCTTGTGTGCAGCTATCCTGCTTTTCCTGCACATTAATGGCATTGTTCAGCCAAGTTTAGCTCTAGCAGATGCTGTGTGCAGTGATAATTGTTTTGCAAAGGAGCTAAAATGACAGCGGTGCACATTAAGCTCTGGTGGAATGTCGTGGCAGGTGTCCCTTGGCTGTTGCTCTGGCTTTAAATTAAAAAGGCAGACTCAGATCAATGAAAAAGCCCGGCTGAAATACCCCCTCCCCCCCTCTCTGAGAGATGTAAGCCTGGTGCACCTCGGAAAAGAAGGATTAGGAACCAGTTTATGAGGGTTCTCTCAGCGGTGCCTTGGCAAAGGGCTTTTGGTGGAGCTTTGAAGGAGAGTGTGGCCAGCCGGGCGCCGGTGCGGCAGCAGACGCCTGAAAGGGATCTCGCTGCTCAGCCGAGCTGGAAGCACGTCGCGTTGCTGGGGGAACCGGCCGCGCCGTGGCTCCCAGGTGAAAGGAGGTTTGATCTTTAGAATAATGATGTAAAGGTTTATGTGAAATACATTGTCTGGGTTTTAAAAATACCGGCTTGACATTTAGCGGGACATAAAGGGAATATTTCTGCAGTTTAGCTGGTGGTTGACAAATAATAATAAAAACTGGCTACATCTGAAAATGTGTTTGAATTTCTGCCAATTGTGCTCTAGCTCTTTTAGCACAACGGTTCTGAAAAAAAAACCCAAAACACCAAACGGAAAAAGGGCAGTGTTGAGTTGACAAGGACGAGACTTTATTCTCCCAGCGTTATTGTGGCATTATTTCTGGATTACTTTTTCCGTTGCAACTTTACAAATGATGGATTCAAGAATGAAGTTTAGAGTGAGAACTTAATGTGGGAGAGCAAGGACAGCAGCCGAGAGCATGGGAGTCAGAGTGGCAGACTTAAATGGTCTCCCATTTTCCTTCATAAACATGGCAGTCCTGATGAATTCTGGAGAAATTTGAATAAAAGTGGATAAACATCATATTACCACAGAAAAGGTGTTAGGGGCTACAGTGACAGTTACGAAGGGAAGAGTTCAAAAGTAAGGGCACAGCAGAGCAATCGATGGGAAGAAGTTTGGAGTAAGCGACTGCTCTGGTGCAGTGCTAACTCAGTGGCATGGACAGAGGATGGTTTTCCTGGGTGCTGGGTAAGCTGTGTTGAACTTGAGACCTTCCTCTCTCTTTAGCAACTCATTTTGCTGCGTCCCTTCTGAGCCTGCTACTCGGACATTTATTTTCAGTCCTGCAGCAGTGGCACTAAGTGTTCATACAGGGAATGAGGCACCCACAGACCTACGTGCTGAGCTGCCCCAGCCCCTTCCTCGTAACCTGTCTCTGCAAATCTCCGAGGGATGGGCGCTTGCTTCTGAATTAGCAGGGAAGTTTCCCACTGGCTTAGCAGACAAGGCAAGTCTCCGGGGCAATGGATGAAACTTGCTTGATTGCTTGGCTTCAGTGATGAGTCTGACATAACAAGGCTTTGTGTTTCCCTTGTTGCTCTGCTGCGCCCTCGCGTATTTTTAGCACTGCGCCACGGCCGCCGCCTCCTGCTCTGGGACCTCGTAGGGCTGATAGCGTGATCACTTAGCCGTGCCTGATACTGGCATCGCAGAGACAGGGGAGAGGCTGTGTGTCTGCAAAGAGCCCTGCTGAAAGGCACAGGGTCCCCAACTGCGGCCTTGCACCAGGGATCTGCTCATCCCGCGCCTTTTGCCTGCGGCCACCGCACAGCCCAGGGAACCAGACACCTTCTTCAGTTGCCCGATCCATGGGGAATCTCGTCTGGCAAGACTTGTGGAAGTCGAGGGGCTTGATATCTGCTCAATAAGGACTTTTTCCCCCCCCTCTTCATCTCTTTCTAAGTAGCTTTTATTTTGAAGATGCCAGTCTGGACTACCCTTCAGGGATCTGCCAGGCAGCAGCTTTTATAAACAAGATCATCAGAATGCCTTTTTTGGGGGAAAAAAGAGTTGCATTAGGAACACCTGCAGAAAATTGCCTCAGGGAGCAGTTTACCTTAGAGAGGCAAGATACTGCTGATAGCTGATTAGAGCCAGCTTACAAATTGCTGCAGGCAGTGGGGCCAGAAGCCCTTTTGGTTGCGAGCAGCCAGGTTTGCAAGCCTCTGCTGAGCGGGGAGTGTACTCCCCGCCTTCCCCCCATTTTCTGTCCACTTTTCCCATGCTCTCTCATCTTTTGAGCATTATGAGTAGCCGGGTTCAGATATGGGATTTTATTTTACAGCCATTCCATGCTGTTTTTGAGGAGCACCAGATCTTCTAGAAGCCGGAAACAAAATTTTGCACTAATTAATAAGTTGCTGGGAAGAGCTCCAGTTTCGCTGCAGAGAGACCTTTTGCAGGCAGAGACAGTGGGGATGGATTTGCCCTGAACACTGGGGAAAAATAACTCCGCTTCCATGGGGAATCAAATCTGCATCCAAAACGCACATTCAAGGCAGCAGTCGTGTGGATAGAGAAAACAGGTTGTGATCTCACAGTAGGTATTGCAGAGCCTTCCTTAAAATATACGTCAAGGTTAAAAAAAAAAAAGGAAAAAAACAGGAGTTTAAGTCTATTCTGTACCTTTTTTGTTTGGGTTTTTTTTTTTTCAGTCAAATGTGACTTTATAAGAGGCAGTCTCCAGGATGAAATGTCCAACTATTCATGGGTGTCCAGTAGGTAAATGACCTGGTATGCAGTAGGACAGGTGCTGTGCTTACACCTTTTGCTCTAAGAACAGTTTTTACCTCTGTATGTGCAAACCCCACCAGCAAGCAGCTGGTGCAGCTTTGCTCTTCCAGCCTGGGAGCTGCCAGCGATGGAGCAGGGCCCAGCCGGAGGGTGGGCAGAGCCCTGTGGGGAGGTGATGGCTGGCCGAGGTCTGGCAAGGGGTAGGCTGCTCCCTGGAGAGGAAACACTTGGGTTTAGCCTGAATGCCCGCTCTGATCCCTACTTTCCTTTTTTCCACTGCAAATCTGTGGGAATCCAGGATGGGAAAGGGTACATTTCTAAAGTGGATCCAAAATATTTACGACCAGAGTGTGAATTTAAGCCAAGTAGTAAATTACATCCCTGTACAGGAGAGAAAATGCACTTACAATTTTATGGTAAATGAATGGCAGATTTGTCAACGAGGTAACTGTCTGAGTAAAGACCTAGCACTCACAAGGTGAGAGCAGTAGGAAAGCTACAGGTGAGGCAGTAGTTTCTAAACAGACTCAGTTGGAAGTGGCATAGGCTGCTTTATCTGTTGTTTGTCTGGCAAGCATTCCTTTGGTGGCTGTCACATGTTTACCAACCAGCAGCCTTCCTTCTTCCTTGGGACATTAAATCAACAAGCACATGCAGAGAAAAGAGCAAGAGCACGAGCACCGCTCCTGTTTTTGAAACTCAGAACTGTGCTTCTCTTCAGCTTTGCCCAGCTTGCGTGAACACCGCAGGTCCCAAGGACTTCGCAGCCTGTCCCAGGAAGAAAGCTTTGAAATGTGTTCCTTGTGAGAAAAGGGTTCCTGGGAAATTTCATGGCTGGTTTGACTTGTTTTGCTGCTTTATGTAAGTGCAGTTAGGTAAGTCTGATGTTTTGAATGATTTGTGGCTATTTGTTGGTGAGAAGATAGCTTTTCCTATTTTGTTACTTTGGTGACAATTACAATTTGAAGAGCAAATCTGGTATTACAAACACTTGTTACTTTGGATTTGTGTGCTTCTTGGGTGTTCTTGAAATACAGAGGTCTTGGAAATTGCAAGTAATTAAATAGGAGCTAGCCTTTTCTTCTTTTTTCTTCTGTTTCCTGCTTTGACATTGTGCTGTCTCCTGCTGTCATTTCAGATTTTATTGTAAAGCAGTAGTAAGACCGTAATTATAGATCCATAATGAGTAACACAAGTGCAGAGTATTTGCATTCCCGTTAAGCAGAGGGTGCATCTGATCACTGTGCAAGGGAAGCCATGGATTCTTGAGGGTATTTGTGACTGAGATAGGTTAAAAAAGTGCACCTAAACATAGCATGATGGCTGTGGGAGAAAATAGCTGAAGAGATCCAAATCAAGTAGTAAGTAGACTCCGTAGCTTGGCTCAGTGTGTCTGAAAACGTCCAAGGAACGTGCTGCACTTTGTTCTTGTGGTCTTTTATGTCAAGTGTTTTGCAGAATGTGTGTGTAGATGTTTGCTCACATGGGCTGGACTGGAGCATCAGGACTGCAGAAACCTTTGAAATACGCGGAATCTATTTTAGTCTGTCTCCTTTGCATCTGTTTTGGCTAACAGTTGCCTCTGTCTGCCTTCCCCCTTCTCTCACTTCTTCTGGCTCTGAAGTGGCATGGCTCCCCATTTATCCCTCAGAACGGTCTGACGTCAACAGCTTTTGCTTGAAAGAAACTCCAGGTGCATGCTTTGGAACTTACCAACGCAAATGAATCCTCTGAGGCAGCGTTGAGGTCGCTTTCATCTGGAGGGGGCCCTTCTCACAGGTTTTGTAGTGCTGGGATCCTGCCCTGCACATTGCTTTTTCAAAGGAATTATGGAGGGTGCCTTGCATCACCGACGTTTGCTTTCTCTGAGATCATTCCTGCTCCCATTAGCTCGGTGACAACTCTGCTTTTGATTTCCATGCTTTTGATTTTCCCTGCCCTGTAGAGATGGATATTTTGGGCAGAAGTCCCAGGGTCCGTCTTTGATTTAGTTTGGCTGAACTGAGATTAAGCAAGGCTGAGGAGTGCCTGGAATAGAAAGAAGGCGTGATATAGGAAAGAATAAAAAGTACATAGAGGGAGCTAGCTGTTCTCCTGGCCATTAAAACCAGCCCTGGTTCCCTCTTCCTTATGCCTGTGGGACTTCATTGCCTTTCCCTATCACAGAGCCCTTGGGTAGCTGAGCAATGACTTCAGTTCACACTCTTCTCCGTGCAGCCCTAGTAACAAGTTAACTGGTTTGTTATACTAGTGTGGACAGGGAAACGTTCACCACGACGTGGTAGAAGGTGGCAGTACTTGCTAAGCTCTTCACGCTGTTAAATACATGACTCTAGAAACCACTGACATTTTTTCTCCCAAGCATTTGTTCTAATGGCTTATGTTATTGTTAGAACATATTTTCCCAGGGCGTAGGTCACTTGGTCGATACCAGAAGCCTAGAAACCTTCCACAATATGCTTTCTTTGAAACCACACCCTGCTTTATGAGCAGCCTTCTTCCGCTTCAGGCTTCCTTTTAAATACCAACAATTCATCCATCCAGTTCCTTAAGAGCTGGAGCCTGAGCTTGGTAGCTAGCCCAGGTCCCAGGGTGCTGCATGGTGAGGCAGCATCTCCTGTGCAGACGTCCTTCATACCAGGACAAAAAAAATCTAAGGGTCCCCTGTACCAGTTGTGGCATACCGTGAGCTAAGCTGGCAGCAAACAGCGGGTGTGGAATGAAACTCAGTGTAGGGCCTGTGGCTTTTGGGTTCAGAGAGGGCTGATGTCCTCTGAGATGCAGTGAAGAATGACCCATGAGGGGAAGGGGAGCCTGAATGCCAGGGTTGAGTCTGCTGTTCGAACGCCCCAATTCACTTTGGCAATTGTGTGGAAGGGTCATAGTCAGGGCCATTTTAGGTGATGTAGTGCTGAGGGTTGTTAGATGGTAATTGGTGGCTTTTCACAGACATGAATCTCGTCACCACCAAACAGAATTTCTTGTCTCGGCAGCAGTACGACAGCAGGAGATTCCTCTCCCACCTGCTGTTCATGCCTCTTTTTGTGGCCCCTTGGTTGTGCTAAATGCCAGACTGATCGTCTCTCTTTGTGACTGGGCTTAAACGCAGGGGCCGGAAACCTTTAGTGGAGCTGTAGAAAGCTTGGTCTTCTTTCCACTTAAAAAAAAAAAAATCAATTACTGGTTATGCTTTCAAGGCAAAATTAGCCACCAAAGCTGCCCTTTTAGTGTTGCCAAATAGATGTTTTAGAATAAAGTGCGTGTTGTGCACTGCAGTTTGACAGCAGTCCCTAATCTAGGAAGGGCAAAAGATACATGGTCGTCCCAATTTTTGGTGGGCAGTTTGCCACTGCTCTTACCTGGATGTGTTTAATGGGAGCTGAAAAAGGGACAGAGTGGATTGAGAAAGCTCAAAACATGTAGCACCAGGCCTACAGGGAGCGTATGCTACCAATATTGGAAAATATATTTTTCTTTCAAAGGTTGGGGGTTGAGCCATGGACCCTGTGGGGGTCCTGCTGCTCACAAGGCAGCTTTCAGCGGGCAGCCGGTCTCCTTGCTGCCCATCCTCTCTGCAGCCTGCCAGACATGTGCTGGGTGCTGGCGTGGAGCTGCCGTGCGGATAATAAGCACGTTGTGGCCTCTTGCCGCCTCCTCATCTCCTTTGGTAGCTGTCAGGAGATGTTCGTGGCCTACAAGGAGCCAACAAATAATGGGTCAGAGAGGAGCCAGGGTTCAGAGGGGGCCCTGCTTTCCGCGGGCACATGGCCTGCTCTTCGCAGATGGGAAATCGTGTAAGTATTAAGAGATTTGGTTTGATTAGCTGAAATCTTCTGTTGGCAGCACATTTTCAGTCCCTGGAGCAATGGAGATCAGACAGGTTGCCAAGGCAACACACAGCCTTCAGCAAAAGGTTTACTGCTGCATCGTCCTTGGTCAGTTGGTGGAGTAGGGTTTATTTAGATCTTTGAAAAAAAAAAAAAGCTGCTGTCCAGCCTTTTGCTGTGGTGAGTCATTCAGCCTTGGGTCAAATTGGTGGAACGAGGAACAAGGTTTTGTGGATGAGAAAAATAAGTACAGGACAGCATAAAGATCCCAATTAGATTCCTCTTCGAAGAGGTAAGAGCACTTCAGTTCGGAGTGGAGACAACTTACTCTTTGTTATCCCCCCAAACAAGAGAGAAGCAGCAATTGAGATCCTCCTTTCTCCTCCCTCTCCTCCCCTTTCCGTCCCACATCTATAATACTTGATTTTGTTTGGTAGAGCACTCTGTGCTCACTGTTGAATTCTTGACCCGTACCAGGGATCCTTCCCATTTGACCTTCTGTCACTGCTTTTCTTGTTGCTCTCTGCTCCCTCCTCTGTTGCAGAAGCCTTGATAATTTCTGCCTATGTAAGTTTTAATTTCATTACTTTTTTCTTCCTTTTGCACCACCTGGGAGAGGAAAAGACAGATCGTGTCACCACTGAACGCCACTAGGGCAGTGGTGGTGTGCTGAAAGTCATTGTGTCTGTCATTGCCTGTTCGTTGATCTGGACTCAAAGTCGGGGAGTGTGCTGGGATGTGGGCATCTCTCACTGTGACTGTTCCCTGGTTTTACTGAAATAAGAGGGTTGCCTCAGCAGTGTGCAGAGCTTCCTCTGAAATTTTGGAAGGGACCTGATTCAGTGTTCTCATGCGAGAGAATGATTGAGATGTGTAAAGAGATCTTCACTAACTTAGCAAATCAAGGCCTTGCACTCAGTACAATGGCATTTCTGGAGGGAAAATTTCCCTCTGATTTCCCACTATTTTTTTTTCAGTGAAGATCTCTTTAAAGTAATTCTAGTGGTGATGGGAAAGACATGCCACAAGGCTAATAAGACCACATCTGGTTAGTTGAAGGTGTTATATGGGAGACACCATCAGAGCACCTTTTTTCGTTTCTCTTACTGTTGAGATAAATATGGGTTGTGCTCAGGAGTTAGATAACTTGTTAGCTCAGGAAGAAATCATTGCATAAGCAAGAATTACAAAGCAGTGGCCCCATGGTTTAACACGGGGAGCCAGGCTGGCATTTTCCGAACATGCAGGTGCTCTGATTCTCTTGTAAGTGTGGTGTCAGGTAGCATGGGGAGAAGAGAAACAATTAAAACATAAACTGCTTGCTGAGAGACAAATTCTGATCTCCTCTGTCATAAAACCAAGGCATGGCCTTTGTAGACAGCAATTTATATGTGAAAGGGAGACATTAAAAAGGGTGGAGGAGCCTTTAAAAGTCTACATTGGCATCCTTACTTATTTACCCTTTTGGAGAGGATGGCAGTTGATAGATGTGTCACTGTGATGATGCACGGTTATCTTCTTTCCCTGTCTCAAAATACTGCATTAGTGATACCATGGCAACAAAGAAATTGTCTTTAAGGAAAAGGGAAAAAAACCAAAAAGCGTGACTTCAGCGTTCAAGAGAGGTGGCAGACTGACAGCCCTCGTCTTCCCTTTCCACCAGTAAGGCAGTGGTGGTGTCAGCTATGACAAAATGTATCTGATTGTGAACTCTGTTGTACTGTGACTGAAAACAAGCCTGGGACATGATCAAAGACAGACCTACTACAGTAAGCGCAGGCTGAGAATCTTCTGAGAAAACGTGCTCTTGTCAGACAGTTAAATTCTGTTTAAATTATAACTTTTTCTAAGAAATACATCATCTTTAAAAAACTTTCCTAGACCTGAGTTGTGTCCTTATTCAGGATGGAATTCCGCTCTGAGCAGAGCGTGGTGGTTTTGAGAGAAACCAGCTGTCCTTTGTCACTGCGGTAGGTTTTCTGGAGGTTGGACGCTCAAAGGACATGTGGAAGGGCCAAGCTCAAGTCTCTGTCCTGCTTGATTCATACTTGCATTTGAGGACCGGTCTCATCTCTAACACAAGAGCCGTAAGCAACAGGAGATTGGATTTTAGGGACTAGTTTCTTTCTCTCACTTGATCTAATGCAGATTGTACAGATAGTTATCACTACAGCCTTTTTGTTGCTTTCCTGCGTCTTGGGTGGAAGCTGTGACCACCAAGTTAGCCCGCTCACTGCTTTGTGTGATGGCTGTTTTCACAATGGAAGATAGTTCCAATATGCAAAACCGAGAATATGAGCATAGCTCGTAAATTAGGGTGAATACTGTGATGGAGAAGAAATGACAGAGCAAAGACTTTGAGTGTAAAGGTTTCTCATAGACTGTGAACTAAGAAAGTAATTTTCTGACCCAGTTCTAGCATTTCTTCACTGGTCTGGAGAAGGAATGATTCAAACTGTTGTGAAGGCTGCAGTTTCACGTTATCTCAGCTGTTGGCCCAACTCAGAAAAATCCCAGCAGGGACCGGTGGTGGTACCAGAGGGCCAAGGCCTGGATGGGTACCACAAGGTTCCTCGTGCTGTCCCTGTTAAACCTCTTCAGCCCTGACACGGAGGCGACCAGCTTTCAGTTAGTGAATGGCAATTCAAATGCTGTGCTGCTCAAATTCTCAGTCTCCCTGGCCCTGTTAACGTCAATTAATTTTAAATACCGTGCTGAATTGGAGCCTTTTTTAAGATTATTAATAAGATTGACAATTAGTCTCTGAATCACCCTTTGGAGCCCTAGGTTGTTACTTGAGTCACCTTCATTAGACAGCATGAATGCTCCCCTGTCCATTAGGAGACAGTTCTGTTCCCTCGTTTCATCCTTTCATCCGTATTTGTGGTGTGTGTGCTTGCATACGGAGGAATGGGGTGAGAGCCAGGACTCTTCTGGATGCAGAACATCAGGCATCACTGTTTGCAAACACCGTGTACTTACTGTTGACTTGAACTAGTGCTCTGCAGTCGTTTGAAATGCGTCCAGCAAAACTAATACTTCATCTTTTCTAACTGGAAAATGCCTTTTGTGGAAGGCAGAATATTTCACAGAACCGTATCTGCTAGGTTGCAAACGTCGTCAGGAGCATTGCTCAGGGCCAGGGTGGGATTTCTGCTGCTGGGGAAACAGTGCTGCCACAGGGTTGTGTATAGCAAGATATATGGCAGCCTTTGTAAGGTGGAAAATCTGGCCCCGGAGAAAGCCGCCTTGAACTTGGGCCTCCTTGTTGCTGGCTTATAGCTCTCACAGGTGAGCTGCTGGACACTCTGAGGTTTACCCTCCCAGTGTTTATGTTTTGGTCATTTATCTGTTGCAGGTTCTCGGTGAAGTGCGTCCTGAGAAGTCAAGTCTGGGTCTGCCCTTTGTGAACCTCAATGAGCAGGTTGAAAATACCAGGTGTACCAGTGCTGCCCCTACTGCTGGCCCCAAAACGGGCTGCATGGCGAGCCAAGCTCAGCCTAAAGGGTAGAGGATGCCCTCCTCTAGTCGTGCACCTGGGACGTGGTACCAGGAAAAGGCAAATGTGGGTTTAAGGGAGAAGATATCTCAAGCCTTCCATTTCTTAAGTGAGTGTCCTTGCTTAATGCCACCGCCTCCATGTCCCCTGTTGTGCATGATGTGCCTTCCCTTGAACTCAGTGTTGCCAGGAGGTGTCGGGCACCTCCACTTGATTGCGTCTTGAAGAAGAATCAGGCTTTGGGGGAAAAAATGCTAGTCAGCTTGTGTGTCATCTCTAGGAAGGTGCTGTAGATGTTCTATATGGGAGTCTCAGCCTTGGGGTGAAAAGTAAGGTATTTCGAGACACTGAAGTGCCTGTGTAGATGGATGAGACTTTTTTGATTGTTTTTGTGGGTTTAACTTCCACCGTTTTGGGTTGTGTCTGTGCCATGGCTCCCCTTCAGCGGAGCAGTTGTGTTAGTGTTTCCCTGCTTCACAGGGTTGCTGGGCGGATAAAGGCATTGAAACCTGCAAGGTGTTTGGGTACTGTGGTTATGTGGGTCATAAAAGAAAGGGAGATGAACTTACTGTACTGTCTCTGAAACCTTTGAAATTGTATGCCTATGCCATAGGCCATAGGGGAGCTTAAATTTTTAAAGGTGACCTGCAAATACATCAGCAGCAGCTACAAAAGGGCCCATTCTTCCACCCTTTGATCATTCAAATTTTGCAGTCAATGTTAATAGAAGTATAGTCAGGTCAAAAGTGCCTTTCAGTCCATATTCCTTATATAAAAGGACTGGAGAACTTCCTCATTCTTGCTATCTGTAAATCTGCGCATAAAAATAAAGTGTGTGAAACTGAGCCTTGATGCAGGGCGAGTCCTCCTGCCTTGAGTGGGAATTTCACCCTTCTGCTACAGCACTGAATGTGGTCTGGTTGCATTTCTGATAATGTATTTGTGGATCACCTTGAGGAGAAGAGGAGGAGTTATACAACTGTTCCCTCACAGTGCTGTTAGGAAGGGTCGGGCTTTGTCTCCTTTGAAACAGATATCAAGGGAGAGCTGCAATCCTGTGAAAACACGCATTTATTTCTGAAGTGTTTGTGTATTGTGTGTGTGGTGCGCATGAATAGAATTGCCACCTGTCCGAGGCTGATAACGATGATCTGGGGAGCAGTGGTCATGTGCTCCTTGTTCTAGCAGTTTGCTGCAGGAAGAATCGGTGCCTACAGCTCTCCCTTGGTCTGAATTTATGAAATGCCACATGCAATGAGTTGCTTTACCCTTTGTGGCACTTTCTGAGCTTGCATAGATATGGATTTGTTAGAGGTTTTGCTGTAAAGGACACAGTGTTAGCTGTGGCTCATGAAAACTCTACCTTTTTTCTGTCTTGCTCTCTCAGAAAGATCCCATTAGTTATCCTGTTCCTTTCGGAATCCACATATGGCACTATTTTCCTTTATAACCTTGGCCTCAGCTTGTGAGTGGGCAAAGTGACAAGATCCTGACGCCCATGTGCTTTGGGCACCGGGTAGAGGAAGCGACTGAGAAACCTTCTTGGTGTTCCCGTTGCACCCGGCAGGGAACTTATCCTTGCGGTGGGGCTGCTGTCATCGTTTCACCCCACATAACTTCCCTTCGGTAGCTGCTGATCATCGCTAAGCGCAAGGCTTGCTACAGACGGGCTCCTGTGCTTTGCTGCGCTGTGACCCTGCTGATAGGGATGAGGATGGGTAGGTATGCAAGTAGGTGGAAACTTTCTAATACATCATAATAGTAATAATAATAACGTGCACTTCTACTGCCTTGCAGCTTTCGCTAGAACTTCTGCCCACGCATCAGCCTACTTGGTTCACAATGCAGTGTGCATGCTAGACAATTAGTGGTTGATAATGAAAAATGTCATGGGAACCAGCAGGAAAATCATAGCTTACTCAAAATATATAATGAAATGTAATTAGCACAGACAGTAAAACAGACAATTTATGGGTTTTTTTGTAATTAAAAAGTACCAGTAAACATTCCTTTTGCAGGAAGCTTGGTATCAAATGGAATTAAAGAGCTATTGTCTGGAATAGGATTTTATGCAAAATTTAACCGTTGCAAAGCTGAATGGATTAAGGTTTTGTTAATTGCACACTATCCAAGTGAACCTATTGTGGCTCTTCTTCCATTCATTCTCCTGATCTTCGTCTTTCTGGAGGGGCCACGTCTGCTAGCAGACTTGCAGTGAAACCTGCTACAAGCCAAATGCCCAACCAGATTCAAGGCATGTGACAGTGTGGCCGCTACTTGCCTCCTGCTCTTCCAGACTCTCCCCTGAAGTCATCTTGTAGTGTGGAGGTAGCTTCAAAGGAGAGGTCGGAGCAGGAACAGCATTGTAATGTCTCGTGCTTCCTGTGTCCTCTTGTCAGATGTCTTCTGTTGATCTTGTTCCCATCTCTAATCTCCTCTTCCCAAGCTTGGGGCCCTTCACACTGTACCTCGTTTGTTCTTAAGCAGTGTACGTGAAGGAGTGTGTGCGGTTGTGCATGCCCTTAGCTTGCCAGGAGCGCAAACACCATTTCTTGGCTTGTGCTCTCACCTGGGGCGGCAGAATGTGTGGACCCACGGTGGCATTGCATTAAGGCATCTATGGCATTAATTTCTTAGCTTAAAAACGGGGGAGTGGGAGCGAGTCCTGGCTGAATGGACTATTCATGTCCCAGGGCATGTGGTGGCCAACTCCTTCCCTGGACATGCATGACCAGCATTTGAACCAACAGTAGAATGCTTCACTACATTTCTTCTTCTTGCCCTTGAGTACAGTCCATCATCTGTTGCTGTAAGGCTGGACATTTCACTTGTGTGAGAAACTCTGACATACTCCACCAGTGCAGCAACACAAGTGATGCGTGTGCATTTCTGCTGGTCTTGCTCCGCAACACGCTCCCAGCCCCAGACATCCCACCACGAGCCAGAACAGAGCTCCACTCCAGATCAGTGTTAACAATAATTTCCCAGGTGTAGTCTTAGGCTAGATTTTCAAGTCAGCAGAGAAAGCCCTTCAGCTGCGGGTTAAGAGAAGAGCTGGGCCACGTGTTCAGGACCGTATGCAGGTGCAGCATGCTTTCCTCTTGATGATGGAGGAGCAGAGAGCCAGCATGCCTCCCATAGCAGAGGGATATGAGCTTCCAGCAGGAGCCAGGTGCACAGACTGTAACGTTTCTACCCACGTATGTGAGACAGTGCTCAGGTGCAAAATCACAGCCTTCTCTCAGAGACGCTGTGGCACAAACCTCTAGTATCTGGCACGAATAATGTGGGGGAGAGAAGAGGAAATTTCTGCTGAAAGCCGTGGGACAGGATGCACGAGCTCCTTCGCCTTGTGCTGCAGAACTTGCAGCCACCTCCTCGCAGCTGGGCAGACCCTCTTTAGGAGAGGGACTCTGCTGCGGGAGCAATCTGTCCAGGAGGTGTCAGCTCCTGCCAGAGCTATGGTGGGCCTTCTAGGGCACCTTGCCTCTTTGCTTGGTGCCTGCAGTGAAGGGAGGGGTGGTGCAGGGATGTCAGCCCTTGTTGGTAGCTGGCTGACAGTCTTTGCTGTTCGGGAGGTATGGGGAGGGGTCTGTGCTCCCGAAACCTCTGCCCCTGTGCAGACAGAGTTGTTAGTGTTCAGCTGTGAAAGCTTCCTGCTAAAAGTTGCTGCTGGACCTTTTGTGAGCTCTGGCAGGAGGTGCCTATTACATCTCTGCCCCAAGGAGTAGGGGAAGCCTGAAGGGTTGTCCCAAGTCTTACTCCACTGCGCTACTACTTTCTTGTTTCTCTATAGCTGACCAGGAAACAAGAATAGATGGGCAATAATGCTGTTGTGTCAGTCTGAGATCCTTTAGAGCAAGTGGATAGCAGCTGATAAGTTGTCTCCAAACTTTCTTTTAGGATGCCTGTCTAGTCAGGGGTTTCCTTTTTTGTCTGGGATTTTGCAAGGTAGCGTGCAGGTCTGTTGGAAAAAGGGGTGCTTCGAGGGTTTCTGTGGCTGGGGTTCATGTAGTATATCAGACTATGTGTTGGACAATTTGTGTTTAAAAATATTGGTGGCTTGCTTGTGCCTTGTCTGAGAAGGAGAAACCCTGGCATCTCTTTGAGCTCAGAGCAGAGATTTTATAAAAGGGCTTAATAAATAGTAATCGTGGTGTCCTTCCACCCCTCTGCATCACACCCTCTGCAGTGAAATCACTCGCATAGAGCCTTCAAAATGTGATTGTCAGTTTGCTACGTACTTGCTCCAACTTCACGTATGCATGCATGTGAGCTTGTGCACACACATGCAGGTGCACACACACACACTTATGTACTGAGATGTGGTGATCCCAAGTGTTTTATATGTAAGATAGAGCATAATCCTTCTTCCTGCCTATGCTGTGCTCAAGAAGAGGAGGGGTTGGTGACAGGACCCAGCCAGGCTGACATGTGTATACTGGGGTTATGGCTACTTTGATTTATACTCAGCTCCTTTGATTTATACTTGGCTCCAGCAGGCACTTAATGGTGACTTCAGCAGCTGAAAATAGCCCAAGTAGATGTATCACTCAGCCACTTTTATGTCCCCAGCCATGCTCCCTGGGTTGAGGTGTGAGGGAAGATAGGGCTAGTAGGTGCCTGCCAAATTATCCAGGGAAGCTGTGGCACCACATTTCAGTGCTGGCAGGAAGACCCACTGTCTTCATGGACCCTGCTTAGTGCTGGTGTGGCACAAGGGGGACACAGAAGTAATCACCAGAGGAGTGGCTGTGCTCACACAGAAGAGAGCAATGGAAATGTAGACTTGATCTTGTTGTCACTTAAGCTGCCATAATTCAGTGCATATTTCTGTTCCTTCCTTAGGCTGGAGTGAGCAAGGTCAGAGCCACCTATGGAGCTTGTGTAACCCATATTTCTCTGGTTTCAGTCCCAAACACTCGTCAGTTTTGCGTGTGGGCTGCTGCTAAGCATTGGTGATTTTTGGTTCCAGTTAAGGCACATTGGCTTGTATTAATTTAGGGTTTTTTTAGTTCCCCAGATCACAGTCCTACTGTGCACTATCAAGGCTGTAACTGGAGACAGTGCAACTCTTCTAGCCTAAGTCTTTTGCTGAGTCAAGTCTTGTAAACTCCCATTGGGATGTTTCACAGGCAGAGCTGGCTCTGTTTACATCCTTTCCTCCTCCTCATCTCATCTGTGAGCTGCAGCTTTGCAATCACAGGCATCCCTGGTGTGCCACTGACGCTGCTGGTGTTTCATTTTTGTGGGGTCTTTGACTTGAATGCCTTTTTTTTTTCTTCAGATAGCACTTAGTTTTTGACATATGCCCTTGCCATCCGCATTGGATGATGTATGTACTGTTTGTCCCTTGTTTTGGCATTTTGATATGTGTGAGAGAGGTGAAATAGCTTTAAAAGCTTTTTGCTGGTGCCTGTGGTTTGTTGCAGACACAATGGTACAGGCAGAACATGATAAATTGAAATAAGACTCTTTCTCCACAGTTTGACATAGGGATGTTGACGTATAGGACTAGGTCATCAGCTGGTGCAAAACCACTGTGCTTAGTACATATGGCCAAACCTGACACCAAGGGAGCTAAACTGAATTACCTGAGCTGGAGGCTGGTCTTCTGCAGCAAAGAATGGTAATTATGTACTGCAGTAATATACTTTTTACTTAAGGGTAAAGTAACACTTGAACGAGGATCATAGAGTATACATTAACCTGCTTGTTAGTAAATGTAATGTAGTTAGTGAGTACCATTATGGTGTAATCTGATGGTTTTAGAGAAAATACACACATTACAAAGGAGGTGTTGGGTCCTTTCGCCCCCATGAGCTAAGCCTGCCTACAGCCTCCTCTGAGAATTCACTGTAAGCTGTGCAGAAATGGATCGTGACCAACTGCCCTTTCTTGGCTGGATCGTTGTTGCAGTATCTATTGAGAATGTCTCTCTTGAAGCTGGTGGAATTCTGCATTGATATTAAAGTTTATTAAAATCAGTTAAGAGTCTTTCCTGTGTTGGAGTTCATCATGTGACAGAAATGAAGACCTTAATCGGAACTAAGCTTGGTGTGTCCTGTGCCCGGGTGTCGATGTCCTCAGTAGACTGACCCAATGCAGATGTTGTATCCATTTAATGCACATCCAAATTCTGCTGAATTTCATTGCTATTTCTTCTGGGGAGAGGATTCAGCTGTGGTTAAACCCCATCTTTCTCTCAGCAGTTTTTCTCGCTTGCTCTGATGTGTTCTTTCTGACTTTCTGTTCCCAGTTACTCCCGAGGCTGATAGGTTTTTGTCTGCACTTGGAATCTTCATTATCCTCCCTGCAGTCCTCTTGCACTTTGTCAGCAAGAAGCTCTGCTTTGAAGAGAGAGGTGTGCTCCCATGCCTGGAACAACAAGGGAGAAGAAAACACGACAAAGGAAAGTCCAGAGTTCGCCAGGGCCGTGGTAAGTATCACAGCATTGTACTGCCTTTGATGCACAGAATCTTCTTGAGGCTTTGATTGCAGGGAGGACAGAGATAGACTCATCTGCTGTGTCTCAGGTTATTTGTGTGGAAAACAGCAGGGTTTGGGATACGCTGTAGTAACCTCCAAAACTTGATCAAATGGGTATGCAATTGCTACCATGCTCATCTTTGTTGTCTGGAGCAACCTCTTGGAGAAGGGAGGGCAGCCCTGGGGAGAAAGCACACTCCCCACTCTCTGCCTGTTGTGGGAGTGATTTGTTAATCCAGCGAAGAGCAAAATGTCAGCAGCTCCGAGTAACGACGCTGCCTTTCTGCTCATGAAGGAGATGCCTGTTCTGGTTTTCTTGTAGTTGCTATTACACGCTCTTTCACGTGTTTGTTCTTGTCTGGAAACATTAAGTTTTGGGTAAACCCAGGAGTCCTGGAGTCGAAATAGCTGGGAATTTTACATTTTAACGTTTCTCAGCCATCAGAAATGCATCCATTCTGGTAATGGCGGTAACTGAGAATTTGGTAATTTCATCATACATTTGTTTGTAAATTTGAGTGTCGTAAGTGTATAATCATTGAAACAATCAGCCAAGAAGAGGCCTCAGAAGCCTCCCAGTTAAAGGCCCTGCTTCTCAGTGATTCAGTCTTAAAGCTAACTGCAGAACCAGCTGCAAAGCGATGAGCCCCTGGAGGCTTTTTTGTTGTACATTTTGCCTTGTACACGGAGTTCAGCACGGCTGTTGCGAAGAGCGTGATCTGGTCATAGCTTAAGAGTGCAGGGTTTATGAACAGTTGAAGGCTTGGATGCCACATGTGGTAGGAAATCAGTGGGATTGACTGCTTCTCGCTAAATGCATTGGTGAGCATGGGACAGGCACCAAAAAGTTAAAAGTACAAATTATTCCCATCCTGCCCTGCCCCCCCCCCTCCCCAAAGACCTAACTTTAATGTTTCTAAACAAAGACTATGGGGTTTTTAAAGAAGTTTCCTTCATCGATATTATTTTTAAGTCTTTCTTCTCTTCTCTTCGCCTCCCATCAAGTGGTGTAAAAATGTGGCTTTTATTTCGGTTTGTAAGATGACACATCTCCCAGGAGTGTGTGGGTGTTGACATTCTATGGAGCTGTCACAGGCTATCATGTAAACACGTATTTGCAATGCTTTTTAAAATGTGAATTATTAATAAACAGGGTGGCTTGCTTTTTTGTGTTTTGTTCCTTCCAGATTTTGAAGGACAAAAAATTGCTTCCCAGCTGACACACTCGATGAAAATTTTCATTTCAGACTAAATCTTATGTGTCTGAGTAATAAACCTTTGAAAACATGGGTTTATAATGGAAACACTAATTCAACCTTAACTACAGCTGTGCCATACAAGCAAAATACCACACACATTAATGAGGTGCTAAATCTGATATGGCAGAGGAATGTGTTGTAATCATTAATTACAATGGAGGCTTAAAGTTGGAGCCTGCTTTTTCTGTTCAAACAAAATCAGCTTGGCAAGTTGGAGCTAAGAGCTATTTAAAAATATCTTCTCTATATTTAGTTTAAATTTCACCATAGCATTTTGATACTTGTAAGGCCAATATGGAATATGTGTGTAGGAAATGCTAATGCTTGTAAAGGACAGCAGCATGAGAGACTGGATTAAACCCCGGGCTAACATAGTGTGTCATATGGTGAATGTAGAAAATGGAGCCTGAGCTTGGGCTGGGAAGCCAGGAAAAGCTGTTTCTAGCATGGCAGTTGCCTGGTGAGGGAGCTCTCCCAAGAGTGGTGTAGACAAGCAAGAGTTTGTTTCAAATTCGGAGTCTGGCTGTCTGGGTAGAGAGGAGCAGGATGGGAGTGTTTGTAACAGGTAACTTATTGATTAGCATTCACTTTTCCTCTTCTCAGCTTCTTCTGGTGGGCTGTGTTTGTTACAAGGAAATCCTGATCCTAAGGACTCTGCTGTTCTTTGACGTGTAACCCGCTCATGGTTGTTCTTCCCAGTTCTAAGCTCTTAGGTCGGGGAAATCTTTGCTTCTCCACATCTGGAATTATGAGTGGTTAGAACATATCTGTCTGCTGTGACTATCAGCTTTGTAACTGTCTAAATAGAAGAGAAGGCATTTTGCATTTTGACCTCTCTGCCATGACTATAGCAGCTGCAATCGGATAAACCCAAATTGTAACAGCATAGGTGACTGAAGGCTGTAGCCTGAGAAGGTGTGTACGGGTTCAGTGCATGAGGTGTTTCTCTTGTCCTTGGATCTAGCTGAGCTTTGAGTTACCTACCAAAAAAAAAAAAAGAGAGTTGGTATGGAAACACAAGCAAGTCTGTCTACTTTGCACTTTGCAAGTGCACAGCCTGACATTCAGAAAATGTACTGTAAAGTGTCACAGTCGTCTTTGTTGTTTTTGCTTTTCCGTGCAGAGCCTGACCTCAGAGTGAGGCAAGTGACAGAATGAGATAGGTGTTTCCATCATCATGTCTCTAGGATACATCTGGCTGGTTTGTTCCTAATTTAATTTTAATTGCAGAGTGTGTGTCATTATGAAAGGAACAAGATAAGAGAAAGATCTTTGTGAAAATGAAGAATTAATTGAAAACCTTTCAGGAGACTCCAGGAGAAAGCCTCTTAATTACTGGGACACAATGGATAATGTTTTTGATACTTGAAGCTTTTGTGGATCCTATTCTTGACTGCTTCATTGACCTTAGTGATGAGACCATCTCTTGAGCAAGGATGTGGTGCCCTGATTGCCTCTCACTCAGCTGCAGGAGCCCATTCACTGCGGGGGCTGGAGCTCATCTGGACACAGCCAGCCTGTATTTGGGATGGACTTGGCACTGCAACAGAGAGCTCCGAGCAGGCTGCAAATCTTGAAAGAGAAGCTGGTAAACATGTAACCACGAGGAGGGTAGCACAGAGGTAACTTCACACGTATCAAGCTTGCTTGGCTGTGCCCAAGCATGTGCAGAATGAAGCAGTGGCGGCATGAAGCAGCCCTGAGCTGACTGGAGCGATGTAAAGCCTTGATGTAGGTCGTGCAGAATTCCTTAGCGAGGGAAAGACTAAAGACCACACCTTTGGCCTTGATGGGGTCAGGTAGAGTGGTTCCTCACAGCACTGGTGGTCTTTCAGGTGGTTGGGGGAGTGTGTGTGGGTGAAATCTCCCCTTGGAGCATCGCCCCATGCAAGGAAGGAGGACCTTCCCTTGAATGGAGACCTGGCAGATGTAAGCGGGGTCTCGCATGAGACCTTTTGATGCTGCAGTGGTTCTGTGTCCCTGTAGTGTGAATTTTGGGACCAAGAGGTGGTGATGGCATTCTTACGTATGGTGTTTATAGCATTGCTGAGCCCTGAGCTTCGAAGGTTCATGGGTCAAATGAGCTTCACAGAAACATGTGACAGTGCTGGGCAAACCCTTGTGTAAAGAGCTGGATCTAACCATATGCTTCAGTGCTGTGAAGTGAAAAAGAAAAGGTCTCTCTTTGTTCTATACCATAATCTTTTTACAATGATGTGACCTGAGACGGGGAAAGAAATTGTAGTTTCCTGACTGTGCTTTATACAAAAATATTGCAGTTGTGCCTTGCCTTGAACACTTACCATGACGCTAAGCATGTACTCCTGATATGTGAAATCAGCTTAAGCATCATGAGGTTTGAAGAAACACTTTTTCCCATTTTTTCTTTCTGTCTTACCAGCCTCGAGAGTGCTTTCAGTTCATGTTCTCAAGCTGTTCTGCACAGCCACTGCTCTAGCCTCTGGGGCTAGCAACACAGATAAATGGAGATGCAGTTCTTTTGTAAACCACTCATCTCTGGTAGCTGAGGCTTTAAGGAAAGCATCAACACCTATAACACTCGACAAAGGCAGGAATGTTGGCAGCGCTGGCTGGATGTCGGCCTTGCTTTTTGTCAGTGCAGCCCTGGGCCCATCCCGGCGCTGGGGCCCCGTCACGTGCAGCGTGTGGGACCGTCAAGTGCTAGCAGAGGCTTAGCTTCGTGTTAAGAAACAAGTTGTCGGGGTGAGCGTGACAGTACCAGTCTGGCGTGCGCAATAGGCTGGCTTCCTCTGACAGGGCGGTAAGTCGTGGAAAGCCCAGGAATGCCCTTCTCCAAAGAAATACAGTTGTGGTTGGTGTTTGTAACCCTGACACTGAGTACCCCGTAGCTCCTTGGCAAGGTGCAGACTGAAAATGAGTCGGGGGTTGTTCATGTCACCTAGTTCAGGTACGTAGCTCAGCCAGGGCATTAGGTTCCTTGACCAGCCAGTGGCAGGAGGGAGAGGAGCTCTTGAAAGGGAAGTTTCTCCATGCCCAGATGAACACACTCTTCTAAATTGCTTTTTCTATCAATTGCTTCTATAGAGGCTCATCAGAAGAGTGTCTGGACATGGGACAGCGGGACTGTTGCCACTGATGCCTGCCCTAGACATCAGAGAGCCTGGTTTGTAACAAGGCTGAATTAAATGAAGGATAAGAGTAGCTGAGGGAGCTGTTCCTAAGTTGGTAGGGATAATTGTCTGCTCAGATTTATGGCTCTGAATTATTTTAATTCATTTGAAGCTAGATCTGGTTTTCCTAGTGACCCCTCAGCCTCCCAGCATGTCCGGCTAGACTGATGGTTGACTTAGCAGAAGTGAAAGGAGATGGGAACTACAGACTTAGCCATGCGCACACATGAAGATGGATAGCTGGGAATGGATAATCATCCTCTGCATTTGCCACTTGGGGCTGTGGTCCCCAGACAGCACTGTCTGCACTGCTCGGTGGCGGTCTGTACAAAGCAATCTCCTAGGCTCTGTAACGATGGAGTGTCTGCGCGGGAAGAAGGAGTAACAGTAACTGGGTGACTCCTCAGAATGTTTCTAAAATATCTTTATTGTGTTAAACAGCTAGACTTGCTCTCCCACTGCTAATTTCCACGCAAGTAATTGCTCTGATTGACCCTGGCTTGTTCAGTTCCTGCAGGCTGGGTAGCATGATTGCAGGCGGGGTGGAGACGCGGTCTATTGGGTCTGCTCTACCCAACAGCTTGACAGCACCGGTGGGTGGGTTCGAGTGGTGGTGTAGATTGGTGTTTCTCCAGCCTTTTGAACTCGTGATTTCCTGTTGACTCTTCTGTCTTCACACAAGCCAACGAACGACAGCAGCTCAATTACAGAATGTGCTGTAATTTCTGACTGCAGGTTTCTTCTTTCTTTCCCCTAATCCAGTAATTACAGATGTTTCTCACTCCTTTACCTTGAAAGAGCACAGTTGCCACTACTAACACCACTTTTCTGATACTCCAATGATCTGTGACTTTCTTTATGCCCTTTTTGTAACCCTCGGTTTGAGAAGTATAAATAATTAAAGTTATTCATTGTTGCTTTTTGTAGTACCACTTGGCACAGAACTGTTAGTTTTTTGTGCCTATGGTGGCAAGTGGCTCTTTACCCACAAAGGACCTTATTTGGATTTGGACGATGGGACTGGTTTCAGTGGAGTGACTCTGGACTTAACAGCAGTGCCGAGGCAGAATCTGGCACTCTGGTGTATCCAGCCCAAATATCACAGTCAAGGAAGGCGTTTCCATTTTCTCCCTCCTGAAAATTCTCTCAAGTTTTGTATTAATATTTTGGTGGCAATAGTATCTGTGTGTGCAGTCAGACTCCCTGTTTTGTGCACGCACCGGGCTTACATGAAATGAGCACACTTCTGAGTTCCGGAGGTGTTACAGTGTAAGCAAAAACAAAGGTGTGAAGTGGTCAGCATAGGAAATCACCATCAGCTCCTCAGCCCCATTGCTGGTAGAGCTTCTGAGCAGAATATTTGGATGCTGGTCTTCCTGTAGCGTTTTATTGCCTGAATTTGTCACCATATACTCTATGTGGTGGAGAGACCTGTTTTTTATGGAAAAGGCTCCACAGTTTTGAACGATTAATGTCACATTTGCATAATTCCTTTTTTCTTCTATCCCTTTCCTCTTCTCCCCATCCCACTGAAACTGTGAGGATCAGTAATTGTTGCCATTGTTTTTGACAAAAAGAGAGCATGGAACAAAGGAATGGGAAGAAAGGAGGAGACACCATGGGGCTAAATATTCTGATCAAAATCACTTCTGTCATTTGGGTATCAATTTTTACAACTAATTTGGCACAGCATCACTAGTAGCGAGCTGCCTGCGAAGACAGGAGATGATGAAGTGAAGAAGATGACTGTAGGCTTCCTCTGCGTAGGCTAAACCCCGTGCAGCAGGGTGCATTGCGGTCTGTCTGATCTCATCTTTGTTTTCACTTCATCCTTTTGGGGCTTACAGGGCCAGTGCGTTGCAGCCGTGGGTTTATTGCCTTGTTGATTTGCAACCCATGAACATTTCCAATGAGATGTGTGTAATTTATTGGCATAAACCATTAGATCTTCCTTGAATGCCCTGGAGTTTCTGAATCACCAGCTGAAAACTATTATTACAGAGCACATAATTACTTGGAAAGTGCCTCTGTCTTCTCTTTTTTTTGTGTGTTAAATTCAGCTACATAAATAGCATTTTTATAGCATGTAGGCCAAAAAGGTACCGAGATGTTCTGTATTTCTGTTTTGTTTTACCTTAGGGAAACTTGGTCAGCAGTGACGCTCATACTTGCCATGTGAACCTCGGGCACTGCCTGTGAACTTCCCTCAGAACGCTTCCGCAAGAGGCTCAAATCAACTGAACAGTCTCAAGTACTCGGGCTGCTTTTGGCAATGTGACAATTTTAACTGAAAATACAGTTTCATCGTAGCAATGTTTGGTTATCCTTCACTGTGAGGATGGAAGGGTTTTGCTGGCACCTTATTGAACATGAATCTGGCAGTTGCAGGAGCAGCAAAGAGTCCAGATTGTTCCCAGAGCAAGGAACTAGGACAGAGGATTTCTTGGCCCAGTGCTGCTGCTGCCTGCTTTCAGCAGAGTACATTTCTAATCTCTCCTCTGCTATTTTACATGTATGCTAATTGGGCTCCAGTCCAAAAGGAGGATCAGGCTCATTAGAGTTTTCAATAGCTTAAAAAGAGTTATTAAATCATCTTACCCCTTCAGGACTTCCTTACTTCCTTCTTTCATGAACAGCAAAATGGTCTTTCCTTTTGCAACAGACCCTGAATGTTCTGGGCATCAGCTTAGATTCACACCTTGCTTTAGGTCTTTCTTCCTAAGCTTGGAGCAGGGCTTTGTGGTGGGTCCGTAACGCTGCTTTTCCTGGCTATCCACAGAAATAAAGCTCCTGTCTGTGGATATGATCCATGGCATGCCAGGTGGGCAGGAGGGACTGATGCACACTCTGTATGAGGTCAGGAAATAAGGTAAATCATTATCAGTGGCTTAATTAAAATTTCTGAGAAGTGGCGAAGGCAGGAATTGTTCCTCTGGGTACGTGTAGTGTGGCCGTCTAAACCAGTGACCCAGCACAGAGCTCGGAGTTTCAATTGTGCACAGATGGATTCGGCAATTTGCCCAAACTGCTAAAAAAGCTTTTTGGTACAATTTACTTGGCAGTGGCAAAAGAAGCGCATCTTTCTGAGACGGTGATAAGACAAAGATGTATTCTGACCTTTGGAATCTGGGAGCTGATTTCCTCTTCTTGTGTCTCTACCCAGGACAGTACATCCCAGGCAAAGAGGTGAGGCTGTGGATTTCTGCCTCCTCTGGTGTTTTAGAAATAAACACTCACGTCAAAATTGTTCACTTATATGCTGAGACACTGTTTTTAACCTGAGGTCTACAAGTCTCCCTACAAGGGAGGAGTTTGGTAGGAAACTTTTGCAAGGGCCACGTAAAAAGTGACTGAAGAAGGGGAAGTTTGTGCCTGCGCTCTACAATAGTTTGAAGAAGGGAAATTGCTGTAAGAAATGCACATCTGATGGCAATTTTTTAGGAGCCTGCATATCAAGAAGATTGAAAGGCACTTTGCTAATATTACAAACCTCTGCATTGTGGTAGTGTTTGAAATTCTGCTAATAGTCGCCTTTTTTTAGCCATACAGTAATTGCACCTCTCAATGGGAATGCTACTCAGGAATAATGATCCTATCAAGACAAGGGAATATAGATTGTAGTAAAGGTTAAGATGGTTTCTGTGAGAGGCTTAACATTGATCCTTCTAGCTATCTGATTTTCCAAGAGGAAAAAAAGATACCGAACTTCAAGTTAAGCAGGCGATTCAGCATGAAAATTCTTGTGGTTAGTTTTAGAAGATGGAACTTGCAGTGGATTTGCTAAACTGTTCTTTTTTTCTCTTTCTTTTTTTGATGAATGCTTTTTAAAAGATATGGATTTTTCTTTCCCACACATTTTAAATGCTCTTCTCAGTTCTTTTATTTTTTTTTTCCAATGCAAGCCAAAATTTTTAGAGAATTCAGAAGTAAAAATCCGTTATGTTGAAAAGGCCATGTTGTGAAATAGATCATAAACACCCAGTTAGAGCAGTGCCTGCTAATTAAGGGAGAGAGCTCCTGGGAAACAGCAAGCCTATAACAGGGCTCAGCCCTCTTTGATCCTCTGTTGAGTTTGTAAAAACGTTGCCCGCCTAAACTTGTCTGCAGCTTGTTACACATTTTATCCATCTGCTGCAAGAACAAAAATAGGCGATTTATAATTCAGCTGAACTCCAGTTGTTCGGCATATCACTGACTGTGGAGTCTTTGCTGAGAGGGAGGGGATGGGAGGAAAAGCCAAGCAAAGGCTAAGCAGAGTTGCATACCCTGGGAACTGCGTTGCTTTTGCCTGTGGGGATTATGTAGGCACTGGATTGTGAGTTGCGCAGGTGTGTTGCAGGTGTTACTGCAGAGAGGTTCAGATTTTGGGGTGAAATACACTTCAGTGTCTATCCATTGTCTATAAAATGAAATCAAACGATTTGTTGAGGTTCTCCAACTTTAATCCAGATGAATTTCCAGGTCTTGGGTAGAACTGTGGATGTGTGTATATTTATTTGTGTGTATGCATCATGTTTCCCGCCAGCCTACTTACAGAAAAATGACTGGGGCAACTGCTTGCTGTATGAAAGAGGCATGTTCAAGTCTTATCTGCCTCTCTGGGTGACTGGGTGACCACATCCAAGCCCCGCAGGTAATGGTAAATCGCTGCTTTAATTCCGTGAATAAAGTAAAATCTCGCCTTGAAAAAATCCCTCCATCTTTATGGCTGTGATGCCAACCTCCCTAATGTGGAGTCTCTTGTGCAGGACTGCAGTGTTGCCTGAGCCGTGGTGCAGTCGGCTGCAGCCTCTGGGAGAAGTGGGATGGCTCTGTTGGGCCAGTTGGGTGTTAGCTCTGAAATCTAATAGCAAGAGGAGCTAATTATTCCCTATGCAAATGTCACAAGTCTGTGTTCGGTTGATTTTTAGAACGTATCAGCACTTCATTTTAGCACCCATATGTTTTATCTGCATTGGTTAGCTATCACCCCTGGATGCCTGCATCCCTCCAAGGGCTGCTGCTGTCATATATCTTGCTGCATGATATAGAGGCAGAGAATGACGAAGTTCTCCATTCATCAGAAATCAGAGATTCATTTGCTGTTGCCTGTAAATAAATGACAGGTAAAAATGCCCCAGTATCCAGTACTTACCCACCCAAATTTATCTCCTTCCGTGCCTGGGAGTGTCTCACTGTTTCAAAGTACCATCTCCTCCCAGTGACTTATCTGGTGCTGTGACTTACCAGTAGCAAATCTGCATTATGCTGAAAACGTGTCGTTTGGAGTGTGTAATCAGTTTAGGACTATGAGAAAATAAGTTGCACAAAGCAGAGAGGCTTCGCCAAGGGCAGCATTGGAAAGAGGAGAGAAGATGAAGGGAGCAGCTCACCTGGGAGGTTACGCCATGACATTGTCTGTTCTTTGCCAAGAATTTGATGCGTGGCAGGGAGAGTTACCTGGCCCCCAGTGGCTGGCAGGTGGGTACTGCAGTAGTGTGTGCCTCCAGTCCAAAGAGTCTGCAGCAGCCGTCAGCTTTTAAAGTGGCGTTAGTAACCTACATTCGTTTACTGCCCTTGTTAGGACGGTAATTCTTAGTACAGACTGAAGCTGATGATAGACTTGTTGGAAGTGTCTGCAGTGTAAGTCAGCATCACTGAACAAAATTATTTGGCACAGGTGTTTCAAAAGGTGAAGACCTCTTAAGTCACGGATCTCACCTCTAAACAAGCTGCTCACCAGGCAAGGTGGGATCTCCTTAGTCCATGCTCCAAGTAAAAATCAGAAACACTGGGATTCCCACTACGTTTCTCTGCAGACCATTCCACAGGGTAATACACATTGCTGTTGAGCTTATTTTCTTGCTGCTTATATTGTATTTACCCTTATATATTTTGATTGCTCCTAGACCTCTAAATTTGACAAGACTCTGGTATTAATTTTTTAAGTTTCTTTTTGCTTCTCTTTAGTTTTCTTTTAGCTGAAGATTTGCAAGTATTTAATTACTTTTTTCTAAACCCATCATCCTATTTGTAGGTTTCGCCTTCTCAGAGTTCCGAAAGAATATCTGTCTTGTGATGATGTGGGAAGATGTATATCAGGCAAAAAGACACCTTAAACTTTCTGCAAGTTACATTTTTATTTAGGTTTTAGATGAGTTTTGAGAAAACATATCATATCGACATGATACCAGTGCTTTTGTTAACTTGCTTCTGTTCCCAGTAATTTCATATCTATGTTATTCCACTTCCTGTGTTTTGGTTTCTTTTTCACTTTTGTGAAGGGCAAAGCAACTCTGGGTTGTGCTACTCTGTGGGCAGAGAGGGCTTCTTCAGAACCTTTCTGGAGCAAAGCATTTGAGATGTCTGTCATGGGCTGGTTCTGCACGCTTTGGGCCTGTCACTTTAATCAATCAAAACATAATTGTCCCCAAATTCTCCATCCTTCAGTTTTCCCACCTGGACATGCTAATGCTAAGGATGTGGTGGAAGTCAGGGCCAGGAGATTTTTTGAGATTTTTGACTGCAGCTTGTTTTGTACTTTTTTTTTTTTTTGCCAGGTTTGTTGACAGCTGTAACCAGAATGTGTGCGCTTCAGAAAAGGTACTTCTGATGTTCTATGTTTTTATATTTATATAGTGTTTAGCAGTTGAATGAAAGCTTTCCAGATCTCTGCAGGAGTATGTGCAATTTGTCCATCATTTCTGGATTTCTAGTGGTATTCTCAATGGGTAGAAGTGTTTTTTCCGTTTCTCCTCTCAGTTCTAGACCTTTTATGTAGATAGTGTGTCGACAGGTGTTGATGGACAAGCAATTTACAGTAATCTCTTATGGTGCTTGTTCTGTAGCTCCCTGAATTACAAGTGACATGCTGGCAAAGCTGAACAACTGATCACCAGATACTGGCATAGTGTTAAACATGGCTTCTGAGGCTGCTCAGAATTTCCTTCAGCCACTGTCTTCTTGGATGTCTCAGATATATGAAGCTATCCAACAAGCAGGAGACTCTATATCTTCTTCACTGCTGAATTTCAGTGGAGTGGGTCGTAAGCCAGAAGAAGAGAGGAACCGGGACTTGGAGAATAATGGAGGAGTTTATGAGAGTTATTCTGAGGAATCAGATGATGAACGACACCTGGACCTCTGGGATGAGGAATACTTGTATATTAGAGAAGATGGTCACGTCGGGGGTCCTGATCTTTCTTCACGAGACCTCTCTCATGGCTCTGACATGGATCTGCAGAGGCAAAAACATGTTAAAAATACCAGCATCTTACCAGAGCAGTGTGTTGAAGGCACCAGGTCTTTTACAGGCAATGGATCCTACTGGATGAATGAAGATTTCCAGCCACTTGATCGGCTTCCTCCCATCGCTGAGGAAGAAGGTGAGCCCTCTGTGAGGATGAGAGGTCATGAGCACAACCTCAGCTTGGGTAGCTCCTTAAAAAGTAATAATGGCAAGGCAAGTTTTGCAGGTAAGCAGCTAGCACGCACCCTGACAGTGTTATTCAGACCTCTCTTTTCTGGTAGTTGTTTGATTTAGTTGCCAATCTGCTTGCTATGTTGTGTTGTCTTTGTTTCCCACAGCTAAAATAAAACTCCCCAAATCCCAAAGAAAAATCTAACCTTTCCTCTTCTGTTTCCAATTCTTCTCTCGTTCGTGAGACTAATCTCATTGAAAGAAGTGGAAATCTCCAGGGTTAAATGCGATATGTTAAAAGGCAGTTGGCCCAGTTGCTGTAGCAAGGAGTATTTTGCTCCCCCCGTGTTTTGTTTCTGATAGCAGGACCCTTCAAAGGGAGTGTTTAGCCTTAAGCCTTTGCTTTGAGAACCATCTGCCTTTGCGTCATTGCTATTAAAGATATATATAATCTCAAACCTTGTTTCTTTGTGCCAGGAATCTCAAGATGTTACTGTGCCATGTGCTGTGAAATGCTGTACTAAAAAGCCAGCCATATCTCATGATTTTATGGATGAAAGGCTCCCAAATCGCTTTCCTCCCCTCCCACCACCCCCACAGGCTTTTCAAATAACACTGAAGAGGACAGCAGGCAGGAGATTATGAGAAGGAGAACTGAATTTGATATTTTGAGTTTTAAATATGCCTAACTGTGACTTCTGATCATTAAGTGACATGAACAGCTTTTCAGACCATTGTGTTCAGGACCGAATTTCAGCCATGTGACTTGTACTCACTAAATATCACCGTCAATGTGGCTAGAAGTTCCTTGGGTCACAGAGGGCTGATGGAGAAGTATGTCCCAACCACACTGGGAAAGCTACAGTCCTGCTGACACCGTCCTTGGGTCTTGCTGGATTAAAGCCCCTCTTTACGAACGTGCTAGGAAGGGGGATAAAGGAGGAAGGGTGGGATGGAGTGGGTCTGCAATATGGAGCTGATGAAGAGACTCACTGAATGCCTTCAGAATTTGGCTTCAAGTATCTAAATTCATTTTTTTGAAGCAGGCAGTAGATGCTCTTGAAAATGTTTGTTTTATAATGACCAAGAGCTTTTCATCTCTCGTGGCTTCTAGGGAAGTCTTACATATTTAGCCTTTTCCATGCAGACTGCGGAAGATCAGCCTATTTGTTTTCGTGTTTAATAGGAATATCAGACTGGGAGGGTATAAACCTTGATGGTGTTCTTTAATGAATGTTAAAATTAGCTCTTTCTTTATTCCTATTCCTCACACTGTTATGGCCAGGAAGTAAATAATTAAAAAGAGCTTACATCTAGCTGTTCTGTCTCCAAAACTGGGACTGCCTGTTTCATATTCCAGATGAATGGTTGCCAGTTCTCAGGCTGAACACCCCAGAGTTGTATCTCTTGGAGCCCAGCCTCTGATCCCTGACCTTCTGGTGCCACTATACACTGTCTGTGTGATACCCTGCTCACAGGGTTTGTTCGTAGGCACCAAGTCAATGCTGCAGAGCTGGATTTACTGTGTGTGCTTGGATTATGTGTCCAGCATGTGCACAGACACCATGGAGCAGGGCATGTAGTTTCCTTCCAAGGAGTACTGGGGCCATGGATTCTCCTGGACAAGTGCTGTCCAGGGCGCAGCCTTGTCTCCTGGAGACCCTGTACCCCCAGAAGGGCTGTTAGAGCGATTCGAAGCAAATCCTGAGGCTCCTCAGAGTAGGCTGGGGAGCAGGCACGTGCCGAACACATTATTCCCATGGTGGCCTCCAGATCACAATGAATAGGAGAAAAGGTTGTGAGCTCTCAGGACAGTGGGAGCCAGGAATGGGCTGCTGTCACTGTCAGAGCAGTTTCTCACCTGCAGTTTGTCTGTAGAGACATCTGAGAAAGAGGGTCCTTAGGAGAGTGTGATGGACCAGATGAATTCTCCTGGAGAGACACATAGAATGACAATCACATACCAGTGTTACCCGTTGCTGCAGCTAAAGGAGAGGGTCACTCTGACCCTCTGTCCCAGCTGGGAGCAGGTACTGATCAAGTTGCTGTTGGACTTTCTCCGTATTTTTTGGCTTTCCTTCTCAGTAAGCTGTCTAGAGCCATTGTGGACTGGAAGGCTGGTCTTACAGAGCTCCTCAGCACCTACATAGCTGCTGCCTAGAGCTCGAAGCACTGTAGAGGGCATTGTATAGCTTTTTACACCAGAGGGAATGTCACTTGAAGTGCTCTAAAATAGTCTTTTATCTTTTTATCTCTGCAATGCACTGCACAGAGGGCCATCCAATGGTCTCAGGACTTGGGGACTGAAGTTGCTTGTTTGAGAGTTGGAGGGCTGGGAGTGGATGTCTTTTTTCTCAGAATTAAGTTATATAATAGGGGAGAAAGTGCTGAACTGTGATTTGAAAATGTCTTCCACAAGATCTTTGATGTGGAAGAACTTGTTTTGATCCTGTAAGTGACCCTTCACTTCCAGAACACACACATGCTCTTTGTATTTCATTTTTCAACTCTTTATTTCCTCTTTTTCCTTTAGATTCATTCTCTAACATCAAGAGTATGAACTCTTGTGATGGTAACCCAGACATGCAGAGAGGCTGTAATACCCTGGCAACTTAAAATTTCAGTCCTGGATTAAAATGATCAAAAGAAGATGTTTGAGGTATCCTTATTTCTGTTAGCTTTGTTACCTAACCCTAAGTGACAATGTAAGCGAGCATATGGACTTGCTGACATTCAGCAAAGGCATTCAGTAGCATCAGTATTAGCTTTGAACATTTTTCCTTCCATTTGGCATTTTTTCCCCATTTCTGCAAAATACGTTTCCTGTTTATCCTTATAGTCTTTTCAGAACACTGCATCTTGACTTTATTTCACTTAATGTACCATATTTCTCTCCACAATAGAATATTTTAAAGCTAAATTGGCACAAAACAGTAGCAATGCTGAATGCTTTTTGTTGCCATGGAAATATTTCTGGGCACTTACTGAAGACCTGGTTGCCAATAGTAATGTAACAGAGAAAATAGATATGCTTCATTTAGCAGCCACTGGTGATTAAAGAGCCACAGAAACCTGTTACAAGGTCATTCCAATATATAGTTTATTGGGTTTAGGGGGGAAAAAAAAACCTAGCAATGGTAGATGAGAATTATTTTGTTTTAAAAAAGATGCAAAGTAAAATCCAATAGTTGTTCCCCTCTCTTAAACTTAGAGCACGCTTCTGAGATGAAATAAAATAAAACTACAGTTTAAAAACCGTTATTACCCCTTCTCCTTTTTATCAAATATGTGTTTCATCACATTTTCGCCTCCTAGGAAATGTTTCCTAGCTCCCAGAGTAGCTTTTCTGAGGCCCCAAAGCAGCACACGTATAACTGAAAACCATTTTTAGGCTTAGGGATCTAATAAAGTGTTTGAGCAATGAAATTCTTGGGTTCTTGAGTCAAATGTCTGTTAGATGCTGTGAGGCATGCTAATCAGCAGGGTGCAGGTTTGGCTGCTGCTGAGTCCTGGTCTATACTTAAATGACGCTAGTAATGTGCCAAGGTTTCAAACAAATGCAGGAAAAAGTTCTTCACTTTGGATGCTTTGGATCCACATTTTGAAAATGAGGAGATTGTTCAGCAGGAAATATTGCAACGCCAGGAGTTTGGCTGAGGAGGGTAGGGGTGGGAAGGCAGACCCTTCCAGGCGTGCAAATCGCTGCCACCATTTGCACATCGTGGAGTTCTAAATTTTGCAAATACAGATGAACTTGCTCTTGCAGCTTCCTCGAGACCCTCCTGCATCATCTGACCTCAGTAAGTCTGAGAGAGAAACTGTCTTCCGTTGCAGAGCGGGGAGGGAGCAGCCTTTGCATCCCCCCGCGGAGAAGATACTGCTGCTCAGCTGACTGGGGGTGGCTGGCGAGAGTGTGGCTGCCAAATCCATCATTGCACATTTGGCTTAAGAGTTGGAAAAAAGCAGTAGGGCAGTCAGATACTTCTAAAAGTAGTGCACTGAAAGCAGAGGGGTAGCGCTGGCCAGTCTGCTTCCCAGCCTGAATCTATAGAGAGAGAGGAAAAAAGTAGTAATGAAAAAGGTGAAGAGCAGTGATAGTTGTACCATGAATGCGATGGCTTTAGCCCACTTCTTCATCAGGGCTCATGTCCTTTGTAAACAAAAAGTCAAAGTGACCATGAAGTTAGCAGTTTCTGCAGACACTGCTCTGAAGAGGCCTGGGGACAGACACAGCAGCAAAGCTGAGTCTTCTGAATCAGAGCTGAACTATTTTTGCACCACGAGTTCTGTGATTGAAGAGTCTCCCGAGCTGTCTGACACTGTGTTCGGAACGGTAGTGTAATATACAGGTGAGCACTACACTTAAACTGCATGAAGTCCTTGGAGATATTTTTTCATCAATTAGACAATCTCAATGCTAGCTAAAGATTGCATTTTGGTTGCACTAAAATAAATTTTTTGACCTTGGAGTGCTAGGAGGTTCAAGGTCCTAATAGGAATCTTGTCTAGATGGCTAGGTAGTTATCCTCAATACATGTGTAAGGGGAGGCATGCCTCTGAGGCTCTGGGAGTTTTTAAAACTAGAAAGCACTATTGCGTTTACTTATCTTGGCCTCCAGCTTGACAGGGGTCATTGATTTTTGCCAGTAATTGCTGTAGCAGAGGAAATTATTCTTTCTGCTGTATATGAGCACTCCTGACCGCAGTAAATGACCCTTCGTACAGCCAGGAATTCCAAGGCAAGAAGTGAGTTTTCATTAGGTCCTGTAAACCCACATAGTAAAATACACCCGTAACAAAAAGATGTTGCTGGTCTGATAAATAAAAATTCTGCTTGAACCTGACACTATAATAGATAGATGGCCAGTTTCCGTGTAAAATCCTGAGTATTGAAGATTTTTATCACCTGTCTGGCTATGGAGCCAGCCAGTGCTGTAGCTAGGATGTAGCCCTATAAAAATCAGTGCCTGTATTCAAAGCAGGACATTTAAAAAGGCTGCACTGAATCAACAGCACCACTGACCTGAGTGAAGGAAAGCAAAGAGAGGCAGTGGACAAAAGCACTTCACAGAAATGTACTGCTGGCTGCTGGAGTGGGAGAAAGCGCTAATGTGACTAGGGATATGCCTCTGGTCTCTGAAGAATGTGGTAAGAGTCCGCAGCTTGCTGAAATGAAGTGCAGATGTGAGCTTGCATTGCAGGCTTTCTCTCTGGGAAATTCAGAACCACTCAAAGTGTTTGTACACAGTCTTTCGTCCTTGTGATGGTGGCACCATGTTCCTTTCTGTATTTAAAGTACTCCTTTGCAGTCCTGTCTTTTCAAAGTTTCAAGTTATAAGGGATCTTCATCCATGATGCTAAAAGTAAGTGGTGATGAGAGTACACAATAGCCCTGAAAGGAGGGTGGATTGCAGTACATCAGCTTTACAGCTGGGGGAATGAAGCCAGAGAGTGGTCCAAAACACAAATTTTCAAAGGTGCTACCATTGTGGGCTCTGTTTTGGGCCTTTCAGCATTGCTGTTCACCCTCAGTCAGTGATTTTAGGCGCAGTCTCTTTGTAAGCCCACAGCAGATCAGTAGTTTGGGTTTTCACCAAGTACCTTGTCTGGTGGCCAGAGCTTCCTTGAGCCTAGCTCCACAGGGGGCATGAGGAAGGGTGCTTTGTGCAGGAGCACTTGTCATCTGCTTTTGCTATCTAGAAGGTTGCATAAGCTGTAAGGAGAAGGATGTATTTGAGAGGAAGAAATGGGTTTTGCCATTCAGTGAAGTTACAGAACAAATTGTGTGTGTGAGTGTGTGTGTGCATGTATTTTCTGATCCACTTTTGCTAAGTGGCATCCTCTTCCCACTCCCCATATGGCAGTTGCGACTCTCTTCCTCTGGGAAGGTTGTTTAGGACTCAAGAGGCTTCATTTACCAATAAACAGCATCTTGGCAGCATCTGGGAAGTGCTGCCTCTCTCCTCAGAACCCTGCCTCCTCACCTTCCATCTCCTACTACAGGCGAGGCAGGTGCGAATGATCTCATTGTGTTGTGGTGGAGGTTACGTGCAGGCATACTAGCAGCACTCTGCAGAGCTGGAACGTAGTATTTGTGTGTGCTGCTACAAACAGTAGTACTTTTTGTCCTTTTTTTTTCAGTTTCTACTAGCTTGGCCTGCTTTGGAGAAGGCCACTTACGCAAACCCATGATGGCAGGCAAATGCTTGCAGAAGGGAATAGGACTTTTGGAAGCATGGATAATCCATCTCTGTTTCCTCCTAGCCTCTTTGCATTTCTTCAAAGGGCAAAAACCACTAGTGTAAGCTTATATGAGATGGGATTACTGTGCCAAAAGGTGAGCTGGTGTTGGTTCTCACCGCTTGCCAGACAGAGTTGTGGATATGACTTCCTTGTGCCCGGTTCATTGTTGGCTGTTGTAATGACTTGTTGGCAGCAGCCATCATTTTGAGTGGCCTTGTAGACGCCTGAAACAGTTTTAGTAAACACAGGGAAAGACTGCAATGAAAGAAAAGAGGGAGATTACAGCCATGGAGCTAAAAATGTGCAGTTTTATGGAGAATGAATTGCGTTGTTGGGCTGTGTGGTCTTCCAGTTAAGGAGGAAGGTGTGGTTGGGCTGTACCTCTGCAGATGCTGTTTGCTTGATTCTCATGCAGTCTCCTCCTGGAGGAAGGCTTCATCAGTACCTATTTGTAGAACAACACGAATGACTTAGGCTGAATCTTAAACCAATCCATAGCAAAATCTGTAGAAAATCCCTTATAATGACCATGAGAATATCTGATGCTTTCATGGCTTCATCACCCTACCTAAAAGTTCCCCAATATTCAGGCAGGTGGTCGCCTGTCTAGAGAGTTCAGTGTCCGTGTGAGATGAAGCATTCCTGGTGGGACTCATTGCACTGGGCATGAGTGCTTGCCCATGCAAGCTGGGCGCTTGGAGACATTTCTCTCCTCAGCCCATACGGTCTATACGCAGCAGCATAATCTGTGTGGGAGTATTTTCCAGCAAATAGTAGCAGAATGGTGGTGCCGAAAAGAAAGCCCTGAATTTGGATTAACAAGAGCCCTGAGGTTTGCTGAAGCTCTGGGTCGCAGGGTCAATTTTGGGGTCTAGACTCGTTGCCATAAATAAGGTAGCTATAAAACCATTGGGCCTGAGGGTGCAGTTTTGCAATTGTCAGTAGCTGGTGTAGAATCGCAGCTGAGATATGTTGTCCTTCCCCGAACGCACAGTTGTGCCGCTTCCCATGCCTGGCCTCACGAGCATGCCACTGTGTGGTGACACGGACCAGCTCGTTGCTTCAGCTGAGGTTACCAGCCCCTTCCCTGTTACTTTTGAATCAGGTGAGTTGGCCACATGATTGCTAAGACTGAAACGAGGGGAAGGGAAGGAGGACAGGATTATGCTTTTTGGGTGACAGCTTTGGTCCTGAATGCATGTGAGTCTTGTTGCACCACATCCTCACCACTGCTGCTGCTGTGATTTTGTGATCAAAAGTCTGTGATTTTCCCAGGAGTGTCATGGAAACGGTGGTGTTACAGTGGTGGTTAAAGGGGGCTGTGGTGAGTCAGCCCTCTGGTAGCAAACAGAAAGTTTCAATTAGAAAAATCAGTGAGAAAATAAATATCTGCCTTGTTGCAATGCAGTTGTTATCCGTAGCAACACCAAACAAGCATCTTTGCGAGGGAGTTGATTCCCACCCTGTTAATAAGCAAACAAAGACCTGTGGGTGTGAAGCTAATGGTTACAGCACTGGGTGCTATGAGTGGTGTGTAATTGGCGTGCACACGCGGAGTCTAGCAGGTTGCGAGCGTGGCCAGCAAAACTGTGCTTTAAAGAGGGCAAGAGTCAACGCTCTGCGTTTCCTGGGCATTTGCTTGGCCAGCTTGATTTCTGCTGGCTTGAAGGCCATTTTCTGGAAGAAGCTGGTGCCAATTCAGAGAAACTTCATTAACAGTCATGGAGAGAGCTTACAAAGTGACTCCTTTGCATTAGGAGAAGTGAGTACCCAAGCCAAGCAAGCAAGTAGAAGAGGTGATTGGTGGGGAACCAGAAGGAATTCAACCCATTGTGGTGTGAAAGCTACCAGGAAAACTGTCATAAAAGTAACACTTATAAAATGGAAGTTATTATTTTTGGAAGGAAAGGACAGTGTTTTCTAACTTGCTGGCCATGGGCATCCAGCAGTTTGTTTAATTTCTGAGTCCGTGAGCATTTATGGCCCCACACCCCAGAGCATACAGAGCTGCACCTGTGCCCTGCGGCGTCCCCAGCATAACCACAGCACCTGCTGACAAAACGTGCTTTTCTGCCTTTCCAGCAGCCTAATCTGGCCTGGCAAAGGGGTGTAGGCTGACTCATGGATGTAACTGCATCCACACCAGGGGTTTTCCTGGCTTAGCAGTGTCTCCTACAGTGTGTAATCTCTTTTTTTTTTTTCTTCCACTTCTCCACAAATCCTGGGCCTGTGCTAATAAAATTGAGTAGCATAAATGAAGCCTGACTCATGCTTACTCCACATGTGAAATGTAAAGTAGGTGACTGGGAAAATCAGGGATGATTGTGCTTCTGCTTTTTGGCTGCCATTTGCTTTAGTTGTGGAAGAACCTTAGGCAGCGAAGTGAGAGTCAGTTTGAAGCTGAATCCCATGTTCCTATTTTTAAAATCCAAATCTGAGAGTAAGAAAAAAAGCAAGAGGAAAAGATGTTGATTTTCATGCTGTTTGCTGTGGGCAATTCTCTATTTCTTTGCACAGCAGTGTCCAGAATTGGAGTTTATTGCTCTGACTGCTGTATTGTTTAGCTGTGGAGGTGCTTGATAGTCAGAGCCAAATAATGACTTCTTTCCGATTACTCTCTGACTTTTTTGTTTGCTTTTTTTTCTTTTTGTTGGAAATGTCCTTTGGTATGAAAGCTGCCAAGTTGTGATTCTCTCTGCCTACATCGCATGCAAACACCCAAATAGGTTTGCCTCCGAGAGTTTCCCACTTGGTTTGGTCGTGGGGTGAGGATGGATGAAGAGGTTGAGATTGACGTGTTGCAAATGCAGGATGCCATTGCTTGTCACTCAGCAAAGAGGGGTGACCTTATGTGTGCCAATGGGCACCAAGTGGCTCCCTAGCTGGTATACCTACCAGAAAGGGACAAAATCACACGGGCCTGGGTGCAAGGAGAAAGCTCAGGTGAAGGCTTCCTTCTGTTCGTTAGTAAACATCCAGTCAATGTTAGTCAATGGCACAGAGTCACTGTGCACGGTCTCTTTGTCTGTAAAGGCATAAGTAGAAACATGGGTTACAGTATCATAGTGCATTCTCCATTCATTTTAGATACATTTGAGGTCTAGGTTGGTGTTCTGGATTTTTTTTTTTTCTGTTTTATAAAAGGAAGGATTTTTTGGTGATCAGATTGTACCTCCAAATAGTTTTGAGTGTAAATAAAGTTATGGAGTGCTCTCCTGCCTAGTCAAACCCAGAATCAGGTAGTTGCTTTGTACTTTTGTTTGAACTCCCAGTTCAAAAGGTTGACAGCAAGAGCAAGAAGATGACTCTAGACTGAAGGTGCAGATAAGAGCTGTAGTTGCATAGGAATTAGTAGTAGCAACTCCACATGTGTTGCTGCGTGGTCCCTTTACAAAATGCTCCTCCTTTTTTTCTGAAAAGCTTTAACAAATCCGTAGTTTGCAGCAGGCCTTTCCAGTTACCCAAGACAAAAGCCCTTCTGTTTGTTCCAGGTGCAGTTCTGGGTTTCGCCGAGTTAGGAGTCGCTGCAGATCACTGTTTCTCTATGTCATCCTGATCATGAAAATTTTAAGGCCAGGCCTATGTGACTGCTGCTGTAATAGCAAAGAACCCAGCACAGAGCGCTCCTGGGATCCTCCAAGTGTATGCATTATGCATGGACGTACTGAGACTGTCTTTGGTTCTATGATCAAATACATTTTTTTTGTATAGCACTTCTGCGTCCTTCAGGGCTTGGTGGTGCTCCCACTGAAACTCTCACTGACTTCCGTAAAGCAGAATCAAAATCTTGAAGAAGATAGTGGACACGCAAGGACAGCATTAAATGTATAGGAAAACAGAAGTTTGGCATTTGGGAACTTTTCATTGTTCAGCCAAAATGATTGTTGTTTTGGTTTGGTTTTTCTTAACATGCATGCAGACAGGATGCATGCAGTACATCTATATTTTACACCTACACTATGTATTTTGTTTGGTAATTTTTTTTCCTTGGGTAAACTTTGAGCAAATGATAAGTTATTCTTTATACTTGGTAACACTGCAGAGAATTCTTGAATTATTTATTTCATGCATTTTAGTTTAGTGTATTTGGATGCCTGTAAGCTAACTTTGTAACTGATTGGGTGTTTGAAATTTCTGAATAAGTAGTGGTAGTTTGAAATACCTTGGCAGAAAAAGAGGTCACCCTCCCTTCCTCCCCCACTGTCTTCTCTGGGGGAAAAAAAGTAAATCCCACATGCCTCCTTATGAGTGGCGGGAAGCTGATTTGTAAAACAGATGCTGCATAGAAGTAATTGAGTTGAAGTTGCTAGAAATATGTATATGCTACACAACATCTGCAGATCTCAAGATGTATTCATTATCTTTCCAGAATTTAGATTGTAATTATGGGTCCTTTATTTAAGTTTCCATGGTGATATAGAAAACGTTTCCCCCTTGTCCTTTCCTAATCAGGACACTTGTATATTTGAATGGCAAACATTTTTCTCTCCCCTGGGTAAAGTTAGTTTTATTAATACAGAGATACTAAGCTGACACGGAGCTGTCTGCTGCTCAGGCAGAGATTCAGCAGCAGACGTATCAAGCATTTGCTACAGATTCCCCAGTGCCATGGTTTAATTAGCCTGTATGCTTCCAAATGATAGTGAGAAATAGCATCCAGTGTCGTAACGAGTGATGCAGTCGTGCTTTGGGGATTTGTAAGGTCAAAGTCAAGCGGCCAATAATATATCAAAGCGGGCCAAACTGCTCCCCTCCATCCCTTCACCTTTCCCCTTCTGTCCTAGAAAAAGGGCTCTGCTCAGTTTTGCAGGGAGTTGCATGCAGGTCACCCGGGGAGTGCCCTTACGGCAGTGCTGCATCCAAGTGGCCAGTGTGAAATGTCTTGTAATAACCAGAAGTGAACGCCACGTTAATGTGCATTTGTTTAAGTACAGAGCCTTGTGCCCGTAGACCCAGATTTTAATTTTACAGTTGTTTTAGAAGATGGTGAAAGATGTGGCTTAAATACTGACGATGATATTTTACTCAGGATTTTTGGAAAGCTATTTGAGTGAAAACTGAACTTTCATTTATACTGGAATAATTTTTATTTTTTATCTTAAATACCCAAAAGATAGACACATATAAATAGAACTTACCAGCATTTGCCAAGCATTTAAATTAATTTTGTAGAGCTTGCATGGGTAGTGAATTGACAACACAGTTGGCTGAAAAGGAGTCTTTAGTTTTATGTGTTTCGATTGTTTGAATAGATCGTAGCACATTTAGGCCGTAGGGTTGTTACAGCTTGAAATAATTTTTATTTGAAAAAATTTCAAAGAAATGTGTTTTTAACAGCTTACATGAAAATAATCGATTTTGATGATAGTTGGTCACTGATCATTTACAAACATCTGCAACTTTTTTCAAGGAATACTTGGCTTTTTCCTCCAATTGAGAGTAATTTTCTGGAAGGAACAGCAGGCTTATTGTCAAGCTGTGGCAAATCATAGCAGAGGGTCGAATCTGCCAGCGTGGTGGCATGGAAGGAGCCAGTTCTGCTGGGCCGGTGGTGGGAGCAGTTTGCCGCGCTCCTGCCGGCTTCCGTGCTCTGTCCTCTCTGCCCGAGGAGTCGATGGCCACCGTCCTGTGTGCAGCAGCATGTGAATTTATGGAGCAGTGACAGCAGCTGTCATTAAGTTTATACTTCAGATTTTTAATAGACCTAACACAGTGTGTAAAAGCGGGATCCGGTTTCCCCACCTCCCCTGTAGCTGTGTGATTACTGTAAGTGAGATTTGAGGTGAAAAAAGGTGCCCTCTGCCCCCAGACCAGGCAGTGTCACTGAGAAAGCTGCCCTCCACCCGTTTGTCTGCAGTGCCCATTTGTTCATCTGCTCGGGTTTGCCATGGCGACTATCAAAGCGACTCTTGGCAACCGTATCGGATCCTTCATGCTCGAGAGCAAGCAGCAGACCAACCACACTTGACAGCTGGCTTGTTCACACACGTGTGCGCAAACACGCACGTACACACCGACTGCCTGTCGTTCCCGCTGCTCCCTTCCTGGGCACGTCAGTGGGTCAGAGCGTCCCGCTGTTGTGCTTCCTCGATGCTGATGGCAGGGAGATCAGCAAAATGCCGCTACGTTTTCACCCTGACAAAGCAAGGCCGAGTATATATAGTATGTATTGAACCCTCCTTCCCCCATCTGGCAGATATTCACGCACTAATGAGGGTGCAGTCATCTCCTATTCAAAGCATGTGCTGGTAGCAGGAGGGGAAGGGCACTCACGGGGACGTGCTCAAACGCGTATCTTCGCTTTTAAAGGTTACAATTTACATTGGTCTCCCGAGTTCCTCTGCTGCTGGCAGATGGAGTCAGCGGTGCCTGTTAGCCATGTGCCATATTTATGTGTTCATTCTATTACCCAGAGCAGGTTGTGTCCAAGTTGCTTTTTCTACACGAAAGAAGCCCCCTCTCCACCTTAGTGGGAGCTGAATGGGAATGGAACCATGACCAGGTTTTCAAGTCCTTTGCTTACTATTTTGTCTTTGCACATGCTAATGATTTTACGAGTGGTTCTCTATGTGTGTTTGTGTCTTAGTTTGTGTTCTGCTCTGTCAAATATCTTCATTTAAAAAAAAAAAATCAGGTAATGTGTGGAGTTGGGCAAAGTCTAATAATATGTAAATGTTGCTGATAAAATATGATATTCACAGGCTTTCCAGAGGCTGAAGAAGCAGGGATTCTCAAATTCATTCCCCAATCCTCCCTGAACCCTTGGATCCCTTTTTCCCCTCAGAAGGTCCATCTGAGAGCTAGAAATGTGCCGTGTCATCTGGCTTCTTGGCCAAGGGCAGCAGACTGTCTAAAACCCGAGTTGTTTTTTTGTCCCAGTAAACAGTTACGGGGAGGATGAAGAACAGACAGCATCTCCAGGCAGCGATCATGAGGTGATTAACCAGTTTGAGATCTCTGTGTCATGCTCACAAAGTTTTCAATCAGAAGTACCTGAAAGAGCAACACCAGCAGGCGTGGAGCGTAGACCCAAGTTCAGCCGTTTGCCCTCCAGCCATGAGGAGTACAGTGCAGAGGTATCTGAATGCAAAGGTACTGTTTGCATGAAATAAGATTAAAGAAGTTGGAGTCTTCAAGATCTGTAGCCTCAACATGGAGATGTTCTGTTGTTGTGGGGAACAAGTCCTGAATCTTGCTTTCTCTCTTGCTTATTGGTTTACCTGCAGCTCATTTCTAAAATACTTAGAGGGAAGAGTCTGGCTACAAGCCCTGCTGAAGTCCATGAAGATCTTTCCATTAACTGTACATGGCTTTTGAATTCTGGCTCCTAATCCACAGGGATTTTCATGGATTTTATTGCCAGTTTTGCTAGAGTAAAGACTGCAGGACTTCGTTCTAATTATTTTTGGTCTGTGCCACTTAAGTCATTTCTTTAGCAAGCCTTTCAGCAGAAGTTGAATGTCTCCTTTTGTAACAACTTTGCAAAAACAAGGTGAACAGTGAATGAATTATGCTGTATGATTTGCCAGCGCATGCGCCAAATGTCAAGCAATGACAGAAACTAAAATTTATGGCACAGAAGGGAGGAATTTTATGATGTTCTACGGACTAATGTAATGACTCTTTTATACAAATGGAGATGAAATGCATTTTAAAACGTAGCTACTTAGAAAATTGGCCTGAACACATTCTAAGATCTGGAGAAGTTCAGTAGACAGAAGATCTGTGAAAGTGCCCTTTGTTTTTCGTTCCATAGAATTTTTTAATTTTGAAATGCAATTGCTTGATTTTGATGCACCCTGTGATTAGAGCAATCATTTCAAAATACGGCTCCCCATCAAACTCTTCTTCTGGCACAACATAGTGCGGAGTTGCGCGTACTTTTCTTTTCAGAGGTAATATTAATATTGTTTATATAGCTGTCCAGAAACTAGATGAAACCAGGTGTTGAAGCCTGCTTTCACTAAGACTTTCGGTTCTATTTCCCATTCCTCACTAAGCTCGAGATTAGACCCTTCGTTACAAACAAATGCCGATAAACTAATCCTGTGTCAGGTCTTCAAACCCAGAGAGGTTTCTGGGGCATGTAGATCTGGTGTTACTGAGTGTACAGCAGTAGTTACACACACCCATGGCTCCCAGTGTGAGACGTTTATTTGGGAGAAAAGCTGAGTGGGTGGGATCAATCCTAGATAACCCCTCACCCTGCTACCCCCTGGTTGCTGGTCCTAGAGCTCCATGAGTGTGAGAGTTTATTTTGGCCCCTAGCTGGTGCCACAATCACAAAATGCAGAAAGGTTTGTGTGTGTAAAGCCATCATTGTGCCCTGATGGTGTATCAAACACTGTTTCAGCTGAGAGGATCCTGTGGACCTTGCTGGGTGGGAGGGACGAAGGATCTTTTGAAAATACTGAGTCTAGACTGGGATCATGGCACTTCCCAGATCTTCTTTAGACTATGACCAAGACTTCTCTTCTTGTGTTCTCTGAACAGAGCTTTTACTCATATAGCTGGTAGTTTTCTTTTCTTAGAGCATCAGCAATCTGTAACAAACTTAGGCATACAGTGAAGTTGAGCATCTCGGAGAGCCCTGAGTGGCTTCTCTCCCACTCAGCCTTGACATATGGCAAAGTCTTCTCGCATCATGTTCTTACATGAGATTTTCCTTGACCCTCTCTTTCTGTTGTCAGTGTCATGACAGTCTGCACTTTGGACTCGTCTAGCTTTGACTTTTCACCTGTTAAAAATCTTTGTAGTAACCTGAATAGAACTTTGAAAGAGGAGAGCATGCTGCGGGAAGGAAGTGTTTGGAGGATGCTCTGGGGAGCCGAATGGCTTGAACGCCAAGTCTGCCCACAGCCTCTCTGCAAATCACCCAGTTAATAAAGAGCCTATTTTAGTTCTGGAAACGTGGAGTCTTCTCAGGCTATTACCCAGCATGTGGTAAATTAAACAATCTTGGACTGATTGCATAATGTCACTTGAAATTTAAGATCCTTTTTCTCTTTAACCCCTAAAATTTACAAGCCATTTTTGTTTAGATTTATTGTAATTAGATAATGATTCTGCTCTTTTGAGGTTCTTCTGGGAAGTTTTTTAGCACTTTTTGATGGCTGAGCTCAAAATAACCAGGGGCAGAAGCACTGCTTGGTCTCCCTGCATCTGGTTTTGCTCAATGTGAGGGAGCACGCAGTGCCGGGGTACTGCAGAGTGATTTGGGACTCGGTCTGCACCAGGGGCCAGGCAGGTGGATTACTGCTGTGTGAGGACAAATATACGTCAGTCCCACTGAGGCGCATCTCTGCTGCTGTTTCTGTCTTTCAGGAAGAGGGATTTGAAAATCACTCCTAGTAGCTAGGAGGATTTCAAGTCCAGAAGTACCTAAATCCGTACTGAAATGCTTTCCTTGTCTGGACCATATTTAAACAGGTTCTTAACTTTCAGCATGTGTTTATACACCATCTAGAAGAAGGGATCAAATTTATTTCTTTTTGGAAAATCACAAAGAAAAGACATACTTTTTCTTGTAAAAGAACAGTGATTCACTGCAGTCCGCAGACCAAACATTGCCTCGATCAGCGTGGGTAGTAGGCACGCATTATACTCTTCATCTCAGTTTTTCTTCCTGGTCAGTGAACTTTGTGCTGTTTATATAGCAAGATCTACTAGGCTCCATCTTTTAACTCTGGCACTGTGTTTTAGGAAGTGATGAGGCCTCTCAAGACATATCTTTAACACACTGTAATGCTTCATAGAGCTGAGAGATATTGTATCATTGAAAAAGAAGAAATATACCGTAGGTTAACCAGGCTGTTTACCTGCCAGTGTGAGGGGGGACTTCACAGTACTTTCCAGTCTGATTTTCAGTGTTTGATATGCTGAGCTTGCTCTGTATCTTTGGAGAGATGCTTCCAGATCCCAGTACCTGTTAGAGTTCTATTTGGAGGTGATTCTCATCCTTTCATCTGACAAAAGTCACAGTGTCTTTATAGCCAGTTCTCCAACCTTGAATACAGACTTCCCTGATTTGTTGGTGATTTCTGTTCCCCAGTATTCCCCTTGGCTGCTTCTTGGCCTGTGGGCACACATGACACAACAGGGAAAGGTTGGGGACAGGACTGAAAAAAAAACACAGCACTCTTTTTAGTATACAGTGCTATCAGTCCTTAATTTTAGAATTGGCTGCTATTGCTCTGCAGGGACTCTTGGCTAATTAAAGTTAAGATAGTTAGATAATGCAATCTCAACATATATCCCTGATGCTGTGCTGTTTATTCATGTCAGGTATTCATAAGACAGTTGACATTTTATTCCTTAAAGATCTCTCAGGTAAATTACAGGCATTTTACTGCTCTGACCTTTTCCTTTACATGAAGAACTTCTGTTTTGACCATTTTTTTGTGAATAGAATGTTAGAACGGATGTAGCTGGAGAGATATAGTTGTTCTAGTCTGTATAGCTGGGCTATTACCTGTAATGATCCTCTAATACTGGTATTTATAAGTGATTATCTCTTACCAAATTACTTTAAATTTAAAGAAAAAGCCAAACTGTTTCACTAAATGGTTTTGGTGAATCACCTTTTCCCTTCCTTTCCGTGAATACTACGTTTGCTTTCCTAACACATTCATTTTGTGCCTGAGTCCTAGAGAGATGGCTTGTTCTATTAATATATTTCTGGAGTTCTCCTGTTATGAATAGCCTTTTATGGTTTTAATGCAGTTTTTGAAAATTCCTCTATTATTGATCTAGATATTATCCCAGCAGGAGTCAAAACCACAAGACAATTGTGTGAGGATAATTTCTTACTACAGTGGCATTTTATTCTGAAAGCCTGCTGTGTGGTGTGTGCTTTGATGGATGACCCACTGTTTAAAATGTGTATTAGACATTGGCTTGCTAATTAAATGCCTTAAGGAGCGCCTGTACCTGTTCAATCTCAGTAAATTTGTGGAATTTCTGTTATTTTATTCCTTGCTTACGTTCTTATATTTACTTCTTTTTATTTTCTGACTTGTAGAGAAGAATGGGAGTAATGGCAAAAAATCAAATTACTTCCTACCCTCACTCAAGAGTTTCAGCTCAGGGCAGAGGCGAGACAATGAGGGCTCTCAGTTTCAGGACTAGGTCTGCCAGATGGGAGGATGAGGAGGAGAAGAGGTGGGTTTTACATTTCAGAAGGGAGTGAGAAGAACACTCACCTGGAATTTGAGAGATCTGAATTTGGATCCCTCTTTCCTCCTGAAGGACGATCTCCTATGTCTTGGAAGAGGACCATAATTACAAAGCTGTGAGATGCTCTCAGATTTGTCTCTTGAAGTGCCTGTGCTAAAAGCGTTTTGCTGGGATGGAGACTGTGAGACCATTTGTAGTTAAAGAAAGGGGATAAAGTTATTCTCCTAATCTCTGAGCTGTTAAATTGAAAGAGCACCCAAGGAGAGGGGCAGTGACTTCTGCACACCTCCAGGAAATGTTTCTGGAGTATAATCCCTGTTCTCCATGTTGGATTTTTTTTTTTTTTTGATGGTTGTTGTGAAGCAGGTATGAATCAGAAACAGCATATTTGCTGCTAAGGCCAAACACAGAATTTCTTCTACTCAGAAAGATTTGGGTTTTTTTGCTCTAGACAGAGGGATGTGTAGAGCATCAAAGAATGGCTTGTATTGGAAAGGACCTTTAAAGATCATCTAGTCCAACCCACCTGCCATGATGCCATGATCATGTTGCTGAAAGCCCCACCCGACTTGACTTTGAACACTTCCAGTAACGGGGCATCCACGACTTCTCTGGTCAATCTGTTCCAGTGTCTCACCACCTTGTAGTAGAGAATTTCTTCCTTATATCCAGTCTAAATCTGCCTTCTTTCAACTTGAAGCCATTACCCCTTGTCCTATCACTACAGGCCCTGGTAAAAAGTCTCTCTCCGGCTTGCTTATAAGACCACTTTAAGTACTGAAAGGTCTCCCTGCAGCTTTCTCTTCTCCAGGCTGAACAGCCCCAACTCTCTCAGCCTGTCCTCGTAGGAGAGGTGCTCCAGCTTGCTGACTATTTTTGTGGCCTCCTCTGGCCCCGCTCCAACAGGTCCAGGTCTGTCCTGTTCTGAGGGCTCCAGAGCTGGACACAGGACTCCCGTTGGGGTCTCACCAGAGTGGAGTAGAGGGGCAGAATCCTCTCCCTCACCCTGCTGCCGGGGATGCAGCCTGGGGTATGGTTGGCCTTCTGGGCTGCGAGTGCACATTGCTGGGTCATATCCAATTTTTCATCCACCAGTATCCCCAAGTCCTTCTGTGCAGGGCTGCTCTCAATCAATTAATTCCCCAGTCTGTATTGATATTGGGAATTGCCATGACCCAGGTGCAGGACCTTGCACTCAGCTTGGTGTCATCTGCAAACTTGCTGAGGGTGCACTCAATCCCACTGTCTATGTCATTAATAAAGATAACGAACCGTATGAGTCCCAATACAGACCCCTGAGGGACACCACTTGTTGCTGATCTCCATTTGGACGTTGAGCCAATGACTGCAACTCTTTATATGAGACTGTGCAGCCAACTCCTTATACATCACATAGTCCATCCATCAAATTCATATCTCTCTAAATTAGAGACAAGGATGTTGTGTGGCACCGTGTCAAAGGCCTTACAGAAGTCAAGTTAGGTGACATCTGTTGCTCTACCCTTATCCACCAATGCAGTCACTCCATCCTAGGCTGCCACCAGACTAGTCAGGCAGGGCTTGCCCTTTGTGAAGCCATATTGACTGTGTCTAATCACCATCCTGTCATCCATATGCTTTGACATGTCTTCCAGGAAGATGTGCTCCATGATCTTACTGGGCTCAGAGGTGAGGCTGACTGGCTGGTAGTTCCCAGAGTCCTCCTATTTATACTTTTAAAGAATGGGTGTGAAGTTCCCCTTTTTCCGGTCACTGGGGCTTCGCCTGACTGCCATAACTTTTCAAGTGTGATGTAGAGTGGCTTAGCAACTGCGTGATCCCTCAGGACCCTGGTATGCATCTCATCAGGTTGCATGGACTTGTGTATGTTCAGGTCCCTTAGAGGGTCTTACACCTGACCTTCTCCTATGATGGGAGGGACTTCATTCCTGCAGTTGCAGCCTGAGATTCAGGGACCCGAGAGATATGGGATGAGTAATTGCCAGTGAAAACTGAGGTCAAAAAGTTTTTGGTTACCTCAGCCTTATCCTTATCAGTTGTCACCAGGTTCTCTGTCTCATTTATCAGGTGGGGAATGAAAACATGGATTCATGTAAACCAAAGCAAACTAATGGTTTTCTATTAAACAGAGTAGTTAATACTATTTTTTAAAGATCTGAGTTGGAGACCAAAACTGAAAAATAAAAAATGATTGTTCTATAGTAATGACCTTTTTGAGAACAAACTTGCAGGTCTGAGAACAAACAAGCAGGTGGCCCTGCGTTGGTAGGGGGGGCTGGACAAGTTGACCTCCAGAGGTCCCTTCCAATCTCAGCTATTCTGTGAAACCCTTAAACCCCAAATAGCTGTGTTTGCAAAGGAAGTCATTCTGTTTTCATTACTGTCATCAGCTATTTGGAAGCACAGCTTGTTTTCTTTCACTCTAACTGCTCCTTGCTTATTTGAAAGACATGGAGGCAGAATCTAGCTCTTTATGTTCCTAAAGCAAGGCCTGGCATCAGATGCATTAGGAGGAGGAAAGTCCCTGGTTTTCTTCTGAAAGTGTGTGCAGAACACATTCAAGGCCAAATCATGATGTTATTTACATCTGTGTCCATGCACATGTAATTATCTGTGTTGCTCTACCCAGAGAGCTCTCACTGATGCCTTCAAGTAGAGAAAAGTGCCCTGGGTACAAAATAGAGACTTCAGTGGTGCAGAGAAGGAATCTGTGGCCTGAACCAGGGAAGATTATTTTATTCTCATTAATGAACCTCTTTTTAGCCCATGGAGTAAGTGTGTAGGAGCAGATTAATTAAAACTAATAAAAGCAGGCAGGAAATTAGGAAACACATCTCCTCTCAGTTGCCCTTGGGACAATTTAGCCCGAACTTGGGATTTGGAGATTCCTAGTCAGCTTGTGGGGCTGGTCACATGCACCCAAGCTCTCAGGGATGGGTGATAGGGTTGTGGTGGCACTCTGTTATCTCCATGAAGCTCCATTCCTCACCAGCACCATCCCCCTGAGGGCAATGCTAGCTCCTGTCCTTTCCTCCTCCTTCTCCTCCTGCGTAGAAGGAAATTACTGATACCTGCTCATCAGGCCTATGCTGTGCTTTTCTGTGATTTGTCTGACCTGTATTTTCATGGAAGCGATTGCTTTGGGGCCACAAAGCAGCCCTGAGGCACTTGAGTATCCCAAACACTCCATTGATAATTGCATTTGGTGATTATCTTCTTGAAGTAAAGGCAACTAGATCCTCAGTTCAGGGTGGGGTGAGAAACAGCTATGTCCACTCCATCAAATGCTGACTTATACAGGATTTGTTATTTTTGAAGTTCAGTGTGCAGTACTCCGAAGTAGAAGCTGTCTCTTGCATACACTGGAGATGAGGGCAAAAGAACAAAGAAAAGAAAGCAGAGAAAGGCACATTTTGGGAGGGAGAGGGGGAGGAATTTATTCTAGTCCCTCTGAAATTATTTTCTTGCTGAAAATTGTTAGATCTGGATGGACTAAGCCAGCTGAGTTACCAAGACAACCTGTCTTATCGTGAAGATGACCTTGTGTCTGTTGATTCAAGAAGAACGACTGAGATCAGGGGCACTGGGCAGCGTAAAGGGCCTAGGATGGAGCCCAGCATTGCCGATGGTGTTAGCCGGCAAGCAACGGAAGGACATTTGGAAGCAGAGAGAGCATTTAGCAACCGTGGATTTGAAGTAAATGATGCTACTGACAGCTCAACGGCTTGGAGCCCTGAGGTATGGTGAACTGTCATTTGTTACACACGATGTAAGCTTTTGAAGGACAATGGGGTCCAAAAAATGTTAGAAGAGAAATGAAGTGAAAAACACCACAAGATAATAGTACTCATGTGTGCATGAACGTATACCCTTCTCTGTACATTTCCCTTTTTTCTTGCATTTTACCTCTTGCTACTAACACTCATTCAGAGACGCTGTTTTATTGCTTGATTTCTGACTGCAATCTTTGAAATGAAATTGGAGCCATTAGCTTCCTGACAGCATTTACTGTCATTTAGCAATGGCCCAGGGCTTTGGTACTGGCTGTATGTGCGGGGTGTGTGTCTAAGGACATGGTGTGCGGTCACTGGGTCAGATCTGTGCCTCTATTTCCAGGTGGTTTCTATGGCTTAGACAATGGGAAGCATCTGGAAAGCTTTAGGCAACTGGTGGGGGTGGCCCGTGACTTGGCCAAGTGACCATCACTCTGGTCCCCAGTGATACCAGGCACCCTTCCAGGGAAGGGGAGAGCCTGAGAGCTCCTCTGCTTTCCCTTAGTTCTGTACCTTTATTTTGAAGCCTCAAGAAAACATTATGGATTTTAAGGAATTGTAATCACCTGATGACTTAGCATCCCCCTTTTCTCTTCTNATCTNNNTGCATGATTTATTGGTTTACGTCGTTATTTTACCACAAGATTACATTTCTGAAAAAACAACAGCCTGCATCAGACGTGTTAGAATAACTGCACAAAGGTCACACCTTCTGCCTGAGTTAAAGGAGTCTGTTCTTCAGCTGTGGAAATGAATACCTCCATCACACTCTGAGAAGCAAGGCTTTGAGGGAAGGCTCCTTTCCTCAGAGCATGCTGCCTGCAGCCACTTGAAGAGATGGAAAGCAGCTCCACGGTGCACGTGCTCCAGCCCTAAGGGGCATTTTGAACAGCATTTTGGTTTGCTGCACAAAGCAGTCCCACGAAGTACTACACATGGGAACTCCATGTGGCCTCAGCCCTGCCCTCTCCTTGCTGTGTGCCTGTGACACACGCTGTTTGTCTGCCCACCTGAGGCTCACTTCTCCGTTTCTGCATTTGTTGTGCATTGCCACGGTTCATGTGTGCCGCAGTGTCTCCGGTGTCCTGTAGTATTTCTTTGGAATACATCTCTCATTTTGCTCCTGGTATCTACATTTTAAAAATGCAAGGAACGGTTCTAGCATCAGGGGGCAGATATGCCCAAGTCCCAGTTTATCTACTACAGGCAGCTTCTCATCCAAAGGTATTGTGTGAGCTAATGAAAGACTTTTTATTGCAGGAACTAAATGTTCTGACATGCCAGAAATGTCCAAGTGCTATTATGCTCCACTCGGAGGACCTCACTTTAGAGACAAAAATGATAGTTTTATGCCCCTGCAGTGGAACCACAAGTACCATTTCAAGCCTTGTCCATAATTAGCTGCTCTCTCAGGTTTCTCTGGCAGAAATGGACTTATTTTACCTAGTGAAGTGGATATTGGCTGTCCTGAATGACCGGGTTAGACGTACAGTATCAATCAGTATACTTGGCTTGACATCTCAATAACTGCGCTAGGAAGAGGAAAAGAAAGAAATTCAGATGAGGTATCTAAAGCCCACACTCTCCTTGGATTCCGATTGAAGTGTCTGTATAACCGATACGTTCACAAAGTGCTCAGAGCCCCACCTGAGCTCTGAAACCCAAGGGGAATTCTGTCAATGACTTCCACAGAAAGAAGACTGTCCGTGAGCTTCATGCCCTAAAACCTGCACAGGGGTGAGTCCCAGATAGCTCAGTGCTCTCTGAAAGGGCCATCCCGTGATGTCTCTAAAGCTTGGCTGCCCACAGAAAGGTTGCTGCCACAGAGTTTGGCATTTCTCTTTCCCACTCTGCCTCCAGTTTATGCAGTTTTCTCTACAGTGGATGTGGCACAGCTATAGTAGCATGATTTGAGATTTCCTGAGATTTAAATACTTTCTAGCTGTTCTGTCAAAGGCAAGATAGCTGACCTTCAGTCTGCCCTACACGCTGCCAGAAGATGAGATACTCAGCCCCGCTGGGGCAGGAAAGTGCCTCTTGGATCTTCGTACCTGTGGATTTATGATGACGCACGGGAGTTCACATTCTCCAGCTCAGACAGGTAGATGAAAGTAAAGTTATGCCGCAAGCACAGTTGTCTCCACACTTTAGCAGCAGTTCTCAAACGTGCATTGATTCCATCTCCTCAATAGCAAATGCACAGATGAAAATGGGGAGGAATGAACATGTGGAGGGAAACATGAATTAAGTGCAATCCCATTACATTTCCTTCTTAAATATTATTTCATCAGCCAGAGAGAAAGAACTTGACAGCTACTCAGCAGCACTTAGATTTGCATAACATCACGTTCTCTCCAGGCAACCTGGCCTGCCTTGTGTTTTTGTCTTTGCAGCCTGCTGTTCATACAGAAAGGCATTTTTGTGGGCAACCAAGTCATTTCATGTGCTGTCCAAGGAGCGATTTTTCTCTCTTTGACATTACTTCTGCAAGACATAGGACAGCAGGTCTCCATGTGCACACGTGGACTTCTGTATTCACGTGCACGAATCCTTTAAACGCCTATGAAAATATGAAAAGCTGGAGCTTTGTGCTTTATGCCAGATGAATCTGAGCACTTGAAAAGTAGATCGACGGGAAGTAGATAGAAATTTTGAAGTTTGTCCGAGGTCTTGTTTGAGACATATGCCACCCTAGACACTTCTGAAGGGAATTACATCAGAAGTCCTATGGCCTGTCACCTGTACTCTAAAAAATAAGATTTCTATGTTGAAAAGCAGTGTTACTTGAAATGCAAAAGAAGATAAATGTTTGAGGAGGAGGGTGACTCAGACTGCTAGTGACAGGCCTTAATTCACCTTCTGGCTATTAACTGAAAATCTTTCCCTAGTACAGTGTATACTCATGTTTAAATACAAATCATTGATCACTATAGCAACCTCTCTATCACATGAAGCACATTCTAGCTCTAAGATAAAAAAGCACTTTTGAACAGAAATGCACACGCCCACTCATCAAAAGGTAAGATGAGCAACCATGTTTTTTATCTTGTTTTATCAAGATGACTTTTTGTTTTAAAAGTAAGTAAAAGATTGTGTGTGAATAGGTCTGTGCAAGTTTTGTTTGTTTATTTTGAATTTTTATTCTGCATATATTAGTATCCAAACTAAACAGAAGGAACAGATGCTTCTCTTGGGAGATTTGAAAAGGGAATAAAGAATCAATATGTATTTAATCAGAGTGTTTTTCTCAATCATCATTGCTTTAGCTGTAGGAAAATTATTGAATTATAGGTAGCATCTAGAAATGGAATTTCTATTCTTCAAGAAATTCTGACATGGTGATCTGCCCTCCTATCAAGTTGAGAACAGTGCTTAATTTTTTTAGTTTCCAACAGAACAAAATATCAAAAAAGTTAGCAGGCTTGACTGAAGTGTTTGATTTCGGTCACGTAGAAAAAATCCATTTTGAAAAAATCCCAGTGCATGTTCAAAGTAATAGGTAAGTTGGGTTTTTTAACGAAATGAAACCAGAAGGGTTTATTAATGCCTCAAAAATGACATGAATGAAATTTAAGAAACCCTTTTGTTTAGTTTTTCCCTGTGTAGAATTTTTGCCAAATTAACAGTCTCCTGCAACACATTTAAATATTGATGAAGCTTTTTTTTTGGAAAGGTTTCAACAAGTGCTGTTGCTTACTACATTGTATGGAGAATATTACACAAAATCAGGCAATTAACTAGCACTGTTTTTTCAAGAAACCGTGGGATCCTGATTTTGCAGAACAACTGCCTGCATTTGCAAGCACAAGTGAGGAGAACAATATTTTTTAAATAGAGTTGGGATCACAGAGACACTTGAAATCCAATGGAGGTTTTATTTCTTCCTTCTGTTTGCAGGAACATGGTGAAATGAACAGCGTACCAGGTCATTGTGGTGCTCATGACCCCATCTGTAAATGTGGTGACCTAGATGTCATCTTCAACTACAAAGCCTCAAGTCAAAAGCTAGTAGTTACTATCTTGGAGGCCAGGGATATCCCAGACAAAGACCGCAGTGGTGTGAACACCTGGCAAGTGCACACAGTCCTGATGCCTAGCAAGAAACAGAGGGGTAAGACACGTGTTCAGAGAGGACCCATCCCTGTGTTCAACGATAAAATTACCTTCAATAAGCTGGAGCCAGGGGAGTTAAGCAGCCACGCCGTTCGATTCCGCCTCTATGCAGTGCACAAGATGATTGGAGAGAAGATGATGGGAGAGCAGTTGTTCTACCTGAGCAACATCAGGCAGGAAGGGGAAGCAAAGGTGACATTGGTCTTGGAGCCAAGGAGTAATTTGAGCGTAAGTTTGGTGAAAGAAATAATGGAGTCTGTAAAATTATTCATCTGGTGAATGGGGACCAGCCATACCTGATGTCTTTCATTTAGGGCTGTTAGGATGCAACTAGTGGATCTTTCCTACTGTCACCTAAAAAGTTATCAGTAAGGGGAAGCACAGGACATGTCTTCCCTACACAAAGCTGTGCCTTATTAACAATGGCTCAGCTAGCAGGCTTACACGAAAGCATGTAGATATAGTGTATCTGCACAAGTCATCAAATGCTGTGCCAGGCAGAAGTAGTAGGTTAATCCCAGAACCACCAAGGCTAATTATATCTTAATTTCAACAAGGACAGTAGTTCTTGTGCACTGTTATGTTGGTGGACTTGTACTACTGCCAGTGCAAGAGCTACCTCATTTGGCACTAGCTACTCCATTGTGGATCTCTGCATTGTGCAGTTTCCATGTTACCAGAAATGCTTAGTAATGTTCCTTTTCATGACAGATGGAAGTGGAGAGGTGGGTCATGTGAGGAAGAACTGGCTGTGCTGCTTCATAGTCTTGCATGCACATCACAGTTGTATCCAGCTCTGGCTATGCCGATCAATTTGTGTAGATGAGCTCTGTCATGATTCATTCTCTACAAAAAGCTCAGTGAGAAGTTGTGCACACAAAATGAATAAAACATCATACTCCAGGTGAAGAGTGGGTAGAGAGAGCATCATGGTAACACAGAAAGAAAGTAGGAAAATGCACAGTACCTGACCAAAAAAACCCAAACTGCAAAATGCGTTCCATCCAAAAGTCATTGTCAAGGAGATTTACTGTGCGTTTGATGTACTAGGCTGTATGCTTATCTCAGAGGCTTTGATTTACACTAGTGGTAACACATTATGCAGAATTCCTCATCTTTAAAGAGAAAGTTCAGAGACGTGTTTTTGTAAAAGTGATGCTCTGACTCTTCTGGTGCCCTGTAATAATTCATTCTTAGTCATTGTCATTTCTTAAGAGATCTCACTAAACAGGGCTACAAGATATAAATTAAGGGAGGGTGGTGGTGAACGTCCTGATGAGACTTTCAGTGCTCTTTCCCTGCAGAGTGCAGACTCTCAGCTTAGTCTGTCAGCAATCTCTCACAGTGATAGCGCTTCATCAACACAGTCCCTGTCGCATGGAGGGGTGCCAGAGCTGCTCGTGGGCTTGTCGTACAATGCCACTACAGGGCGGCTGTCAGTGGAGATGATCAAAGGCAGTCATTTCCGAAACCTCGCAATTAACAGGCCACCTGGTAAGTACTTTCACTGCTATTAAATAACACCGTTGAGTCAAAATTTGCTTTTTATTGTCTTCCTCAAGATATTCAATTATGTAATTTCTGAGCTGGGTTTCCTTGCAGAGTACCTGATTGAAAATTAAAAGCGTTATTTCAAATACGTGTGCTGCTAAATTTTACAGTGTAATTGGAGGTGATCATATGAAGACACAGCTGACGGGACAGTAACACATGAATGTCTCTTTTATTTCATATACGTTTACAACATCTGATTATGGCAAAAGTGCTATGATACCCAAAGCACAGAGTAATTCTCTGCAGATCCATGAAAAGAAAGAAGTGCTTTTGAAGTGATTATGTGTTACCATGTGACCTGCAGAGGCCCAGCCTAGTGCCAGTAAGCATTTCCCGGGCTATACTTTGTTTAGGCCCCTTGCTGTGCTGGTAAGTGCTAGGTGCCCTGGTGCTTTGGGCCCTTTGGAGTTCCTGCTGCTGTGTATTCTCCTCTGCCGCACAAGAAAATCTTCTGCAGTAAGAAGATTTGAAAGTTGTTCTTTTGGGTCCCAACAGTTAAGTTCTCTTCCTCCAGTAACTAAAGGAAAAAATGGAAATTGGCTTACAGTAGGTTTAATAATGCTTGAGCTTTAGTTAGTGCTTGAGAAGGATAGTGGATGGATGGTGCTAACGTCCATGATATAGATGGGGTCATGCAGCCATAGTGCATGGTGTTATCTGCCCTGCTGCTGGGGTGCCTTCTTCAGGGGTTGAATGGCAATGCTGTATTCATCTTCTATTGTCCTTTTGCCTCCTGTCCAACTGAAGGCAGTGTGAAATAACATTTATTTTGTTTGTTGACATGTTTGCTTTTTGTGATGTGGTTGCCTGCCTGTCAAAGGTAATAACCTTCAACAACTCCTTGCATTCACTGGATTTGACATAGTATCTCCAGCTTGCAAAATGCTGAGATTGCTTTTGCAAGATGCTGTGCTCTTTGGCCCAGAGCTAGCAAAATTATTATGTAGTATTTCAGTATATGGATGTGAAAACTTCAGTTTCCGCTAAACTATACTTCAGTGTATTACAGAAATAATTGGAGTCACCAGTCAGTCCCTCGAGAATTGAGGGCAAGTCTATGTAACAGTAAAACACGTGACCCCAGTCTGTGTAGCCATAGCTAGTCTTGTTTTAGCTGTGGCAACGCAGATCTCCATGTGGGTTACTTGAAGGCATGTTGTTGTTGGCATGTACGTGTTTTATTAAAAGGTTGAACGTTGGGACCTTTTTAGTAATTTAAAGCAAAGATAGACTAAGACAAGTCTTACCACATGCTCTAGCAAGCAAGCTTGCCTGTGTTTGTGTATGCTGCAGTGTAGATACATCCTAAAATCTTATTCTCAGAAATGAAATTAAAGTAGTCCCAGTATAGGTCCAATTTAATTTGCTGCAGTTTTTTTCCGGCATGTTTTTGTGTATCTACCTGTGATATTGCAGTTTTGTCTCTTAGCTTGTCTGAAGATGAGGATTATAGAATCATAGAATCATAGAAAGTTTTGGGTCGGAAGGGACCCCTAGAGGTCATCTAGTCCAACCCCCCCGCAGCGAGCAGGGACACCACTAACTAGATCAGGTTGCTCAGAGC